>Ga0209125_1000205_pt1 | contig 93603 bp, 77 predicted proteins | sample BarGraIncub1131A_FD_184503 | JGI IMG/M metagenome (GOLD analysis project Ga0209125, IMG submission 184503) | Arctic peat soil microbial communities from Barrow, Alaska - Barrow Graham LP Incubations 11-31A (SPAdes) (version 2) | ecosystem: Environmental > Terrestrial > Soil > Wetlands > Peat...
GTCCATCACCATTTTTCTTGCTATAGTAGTTGCCCTTTCAATATCATTGCTAGCACCAGTACTTATATCTCCAATAACTAGTTTTTCTGCAACTCTGCCACCTAAGAGACCTACAATCTCATCTTTGAGTCTTGACCTAGACATGTATGATCTGTCCTCATCTGGAAGACGCATTGTATATCCGCCAGCCCTTCCTCTTGGAACTATACTTATCTGGTGAACAGGATCTGAATTTGGAAGTAAATTCATTACAATTGCATGACCTGCTTCATGATAAGCTGTAAGCCTTCTATCTGCTTCAATTATCACTCTACTTTTCTTTTCAGGTCCAGCGATTATTCTTGTAGCTGCTTCTTCAAGTTCAGCCATTCCTATAAGCTTTTTATCTTTTCTTACAGTTAAAAGTGCTGATTCATTCATTAGGTTTTCAATGTCTGCACCTGTAAATCCTGGTGTTCGACTCGCAAGTACGCTAAGCTTAACTTCTGGTGCAAGATGTTTATTTTTAGAATGAACTGCCAAAATTTCTTCTCTACCTTTTCTATCAGGTACTCCAACAAGTATTTGTCTGTCAAATCTACCTGGTCTTAGTAGTGCTGGGTCAAGTACATCTGCCCTATTGGTAGCTGCAATCATTATTATACCTTCATTTTCTCCAAAACCATCCATCTCAACTAGCAGTTGGTTTAATGTCTGCTCTCGTTCATCATTTCCTCCACCAACGCCTGCACCTCTTTGTCTTCCCACAGCGTCAATTTCATCTATAAAAATTATACTAGGCGCGCTCTTTTTTGCCTGCTCAAATAAATCTCGCACTCTGGAAGCTCCAACTCCTACAAACATTTCTACAAAGTCGGATCCTGAGATGCTGAAAAATGGGACTCCGGCCTCTCCTGAAATAGCTCTCGCAAGAAGTGTCTTACCAGTTCCTGGTGGTCCTATTAGTAAAACTCCCTTTGGTATACGAGCACCCATTTCCATATATCTTTTAGGTTGCTTTAGGAAATCAACTATCTCTGCAAGCTCAGCTTTTTCTTCATCTGCTCCTGCAACGTCATCAAAACTAACTTTTTTCGCATTAGGATCAGCAAGCTTTGCTTTGCTTTTCCCAAATTTCATTACACCACCACTTCCACCGGCACCCTTAGATTGTTTCATGAACATAAACCCAATACCCACAAGCATTAATATCATTAGTATAGATGACAAATACTGTAACCACATTGAAGTAGAGGCTGGTTTTAGGTATGTTTCCTGAATATCTGGACTCTTGGGATGATCTTTAATAAACTGAAATAATCTATCGGATGGAACAATCGTTTTATATGTAGTTCCATTTTTTAAAGTTCCCGAAACTGACATCTGATCTGCTTCAACCACGAAGCTTTTTATAGTATTATTTGTCCAATCATTCTGAAATTGATTAAAATTTATAATTGTTGAAGTCTGATTTGTTTTAGGAATCATAAATACTGCAATAATAATAAAAATTATTATCCAAGTAGTAATACTAGATCTTTTTTTCATCAAAAAACCACCTCTCTTTCTCAATATATGCTTAAATTTATCTCCTAATATATACCATTTATATTTTTATCACCTTTTTCAATATGAATTACAGCAAGCTTTTCACTCAAACTTTCACCAATACTAAATGCTACTACTTTTCCATCAACATATACTGCTATTCCATTAAGGTTTAATAATTTCATATTATTAACTATACTCTTTATTGCCAATAATTCATAATAAAGTTTAATATCTTTTTCATCTGTTTCATAATACCACTTTTCAGCGACAAAGCTAACATCATTAATTACTTTTTCATAATTTATTTCAACTACCTCATAGTTGTAGTTCTTAGTAAAAGCGTTGTAATGATTTTTTCTTGAATGAAATATGTAGAACATATTGTTGATGATTTAATAATTCCACTTATAGAACTGAATAAAAAATGAAAAACCCTAAGGATTTCACATTCTTAAGGTGCCACCCACGTGGCCAATGTCATCAAGTTAGCCTTCAAATAACTTACAATTAAAGACCTTATTTTTAAAAAATGTATAAAACCTCAATATTATAGATTCATATATATTGAGATTATAGTTTAAATTAAATCTAATATACTAAAAACTTCAAATTACTACATTTTGATTTTATAGACATTCGTCAATTCAAATATTATCATTTTATATGTAACTTCAATAGACCTTCAGTTATTTTGACTGAATGCCTTGTTGAAGTTGCATTTTAATAAAGGCTTTTATTCCTTAATTATAAAGCTTTTTTCTTATTCAATGAGTTTTTATTAGCCCTTAAAGTCATTCTCCTTTCAAAACTTCTTCCAGGACGAATAGGTATAATGTTACGTGATACTTCTTTCATTATTTTATTTAATATCTTTGAGCGTTTCCTAGGATTTTCTTCTAGAAGCATATAAACCAATGAATTTTTTAACTTACCTATAAGAATGTTTGTATTGACTTTATATTCATATTTTAAATCTTTGCCTTTATTTTTTTCATTAATCATTATATCAGCATCCATTTTTGCAAGTGTAACCATATTTGATAAATAAATAGTAGCATAAAAATCCTGTTTTATTGAAATTGGTGTTTCCCCAGTAAAATTCTCTATTTGCAGTCTATTTTTTAACTCATTATATTTTACTTCAATTCCCCAACGTTTAAAATAAAGTTCTTTAAAGTCATACACCCTAAAGGTTTCTTCAAAAACATTTGTAATTAAAATCTCTGTAACACCTGAATCTAGCTGGAATTTAAGGACTCTAACTTTGAGTGTTTCCTTCTTATTTTTTATTTCTACTATTTGATCTTCACCTTTTACATTAACTAATGACTTGAACGAAACAGATACTCTCATTAAATACTTTATTTTTTTCTCCTCTATAAAAGAAATTAAATCTTTTGATGGGTAGCCTCTATCAAATAAAATTAGATCATTAGAAAAACCTATATCCCTTAACTTATTTATGAGTTCTTCTGCTTGTAATCTCTCACTTGTTCTATATTTATTTAATACAGCAGTTATAATCATATCATTTTCAACATCGTATAATCCAGCCGCTCTAGCGCGGGCAACTTTCATACTTTGGTTTTCAATATAACCAAATTCATTCCTTAAATTTTCAGTATTATTTATCTCTAATATTGTTCCATCAATACTCAATAACCTATAGCCTTTGAATCTTTTAAAATCAGTATCTTTATAGAACCATTCGATTATTGCATCAGATAGTTTCACAAAAGCTGTGGGTGATATTTTCTGTCTAGCCTCTGAAAATGCTTGCTTCGTAACACTTAAGTTTGCCTTATTTGTTCCATCAAAAAAATCATCTAATTCTAGCTGAAGGCTCTTCTTTACAAAATTCATCATAAAAACTACAATACTTTTAAAAGTCATTTTATTATTTCCTATTCTTGTGAAATACGTATTTTTCATTCTTGTTTCACACATGAATATTATACCATCTAAAAGCGTATTAGTTATTCTAATCCCTTTTGTAAGAAAATTTCTTTTTGTTTTCATTAAAAACACTCCAATAATTTATAAGATATACCCCTGATATAAGGTATCCAAATCGATTATTAGGGTGTTTTGGGAATGTCAAGTGTTTTTTTAATTTAACGCTTTTTTATTTTACATATTGTGTATTCTTAGCTTGATGACATTGCCCACGTGGCAAGTGGCAAAAAACTACCCCCTAATGCGTTAGTGGGTAGTTTAAAGTGCAAATTATACATTCATTGGTCTATTTTTTCTGCTAGGGGCTATCCAAACCTCACCGGTTCCCACGAAGGTTTGTAAATATCCTTCGCGCTTCGACTTTTCTATTTTTGTTTCTATTTTACCTCTTATTACAATTGAAAAATTACCATCGATTTTTAGTGTTTCATTATTTAACTCGTAAATAAGGATTTCATCAAAAGGAACATCACTTTCTAAAATAGCAATACCACTTCCGCTTAGTTTGGGTTGTCTAAACCCATCGCCGCTTGCTATGGCTGTAGCAATGTTTTTATTTGTATGTACAGAAAGCTCAATGCTGTCTTCACAGCAATAAAACATTCCATCGTCTAAAATAAGCTCTTCATTAGATAACTCTAGAATATAAAAATATCTATATGAGGGGTCTAAATATATTTCACCGTATTTACCGTAATATCTTGAAGTAAATGATGCTTCTCCCGTACCCACATTTTTAAAAAATCCCTTAGAGGCAGAAGGTGCGTTTTTCTGGATTTCTATTTGGATTGGTCCCTTCATAAATTGGAGCTCTCCAGGTTGTACTAATACCCCTCCTCCGTTTAGGTTAATTCTGACCTGGCGAAGCTTTTCTCCACCATATTGTGTTGAGGCCGTGCTTCCAGCCGCAGTGCTAAAAACACTACCATTTCTAGGTTTTTTATATTCAATTACTTCGAATATGGTATTATTACTACTTGTTGAACTATCAATTACTGTTACTGCATCTGAAAAATCAGGATTAAACATAATTAATTTCCTCCACTATTTTATTTATTACTGTTTAACTGCTTGTACACTTACTATATCATTGTTAGCTTGAATTAATTGCAGGAAAGGACCATAATCATCCCCTTTATTATAAGTACAATATTAACATTAACCAAAAACGTTCGCAACACAATATCGACAAATTTGTAATAAATAAACATAAAACACATGTTATTTTTACGTTTGCGACAAAAAGTGCCACCTATATGGTAAATGGCGTTAGGGTGGTAAAAAAATAACGATGAAATGTAATAATTTACTTCTTAAGTATATAGCAAAAAGTCATATATTGTAGTAATATGTTATAAGGGATATTTAATTTTAAATTATAATAGAATTTTTCTAAAAAGCGGGGATAATTATTATGGGTAAAAGTAAAAGTAAAAGTAAAAGTAGAAGAACTATGGTAATGGGATATATTGCAATTGCCTGTTTATCATTAATTATAATATTATTTAGTATTTATAGTATGAATAAAGTATGTAACGAATCTGATTTTATTATAAAAAAAATACTTCCAGCAAAAACATTTTCAACTGAAATTTTAACATCACTAATTAATCAAGAAACAGGTGTCAATGCCTATATCATTACAAAAGACAAGGGTTTTTTAGACCCCTACTATCTAGGAAGTAAACAAGTACAAGGATATTACAACTCTCTGGATAATTTAAAAGATACGGCACTCGGAATCGACACAACTAATCAACTTACTGCTCAGATGAAGTCCATTGAAAAATTCTTTGAAGAGCAAATAGCATTAGTGGATAATGACAACTCATATCAGGCAAAACTAAATCTATATGAAGGTAAAGGTTTAGTTGATAAATTTAGGGCAACTGATAATATTCTAATAAATAAAATTAATTTAGAGGTAAATAGTTCGCGGAACAAAGTTATAAATGCTCAAAAAATCCAAAGGTATCTATTAATTTTTTTAGGTAGTGTACTTACTTTGGGGAATCTTATGTTTATTAGATATATATGGAACTATACCTATGAAGAAGTTAAGAAAAAAAATGAACTGAACAAGGAATTACAAAAACTACTTATTTCACATGAGGAGTTTATTGCAAATATTTCACATGAGCTTAAAACACCATTAAATGTAATTTTTTCAGCAATACAGTTATTTCAAATGTATTGCCATAATGGCTCATTAGATCATCGCAAACAAACAATTATTAAATATCTTGACTCAATGAAACTAAATTCCTATAGGTTATCTAAACTTATAAATAATATAGTTGATTCATCAAAAATTCAAGCAGGATTCTTTAAATTGAACTTATCAAATAACAATATAGTTGAAGTTGTAGAAGAAATCGTGATGTCTGTAACTAATTTTACTGACATCAAAGGCTTACATATTATTTTTGATACAGATGTAGAAGAAAACATTATTGCTTGTGACCCAGAAATGATACAGAGAATAGTATTAAATCTTATATCAAATGCGATAAAATTCTCAAACATCGGAGATGAAATATATGTAGATGTTAAAGATAAAAATAAATTTGTTGAAATATCTGTTAAAGACAATGGCATTGGCATTGAACAAAAAAACTTAGATATGATATTTGATAGATTTAAACAGGTGGATAAATCTCTATCTAGAAATGTAGAAGGTACAGGTATTGGCTTAAGTTTAGTTAAGTCCATTGTAGAATTACATGGTGGTAGAATATATGCTGAAAGTGAATTTGGAAAAGGAAGTAAGTTTACAGTTATGCTTCCTTCAGATAAGGTACTCCAGGAAAATATGCTATATAGTAGTAAAGTGAGAAGTGAAGATGAAAGTATAAAAGTTGAACTTTCGGATGTTTATTCGTAGTATTCACATAGTTTAATTATTAATTCAAATGGAGGATTATAAACATGAGAAACGTATCTTACATTAAATTTAAGTGTTTAAATATTTTTATTGTTTTTTTATTTAGCGTTAGCCTTGTCGGTTGTTCTACAAAAGGTGCCTTATCAAATAACACGACCCAGCAAACATCAGTAAGTGTCCAGATTACAGAGAGTACAGTTATCACATTTCCAGATAAGAATTTAGAGCAAACAATAAGAGACGAGATACAATGCCCTACTGGAGATATTTTAAAGGATGATGTTGATAAGATAACCAAGCTTCAAAACGCTCAAAATAAACATATTACGAATCTTTCAGGATTGGAAAATTTGACTAATTTGACTTTGTTAAATTTGAGTAATAATCAAATCAGTAACATTGAGCCTTTAAAAGGATTAACTAACTTGACTGATTTAAATTTATCTTCTAACAAAATGACTAACATAGAACCACTAGAAGGCTTACCTAAATTAGTCAATTTAAATTTAGCTACTAATCAAATGACGAACATTGAATCTTTAAAAGGCCTGACTGATTTAATTAATTTAAATTTATCTTCCAATAAAATGACGAACATTGAACCTTTAAAAGGCCTGACCGACTTAACTAATTTAAATTTATCTTCCAATAAAATGACTAACATAGAACCTCTAAAAGGCTTAACAAACTTGACTAATTTGGATTTAGCTACTAATCAAATCAGTAACATAGGTCCTTTAAAAGGCTTGACTAACTTAACTAATTTGGATTTAGCTACTAATCAAATGAGTACCGTAGAACCTTTAAAAGGATTAGACAACTTAACTAATTTCGATTTAGCTATTAATCAAACGAGTACCATGGATTCTTTAAAAGGCTTAACTAAATTGACTGATTTAAATTTAAATGCTGATAAGATCGAGGATTATTCTCCAGTTAGCGCCTATTGTAGAAATCTAGGAAAAACAGATATTATGAATACAGATATTAGCTCTAAACAAATGTTAATGATTGCCAGTCCAATTAAAGATATTACAGTTGTTCCATTCCCAGATGGAAATTTAGAAAAATTAATAAGAGATACAACGCAGCATCCTACTAAGGAAATTGTAAAGGGTGATGTTAATAATATAACGATCCTTCAAACTATTCAAGACCAACATATTATGAATCCTTCAGGGATAGAAACTTCTACTGCATCAAATTTAGATACTATCAGCGCTCTAAGCTCAGTAAAATGAGTTTAGAGCGTTTCGATCTAACTAGATTTAAACTAGTATACTTATTAAACAAATCTATCTTCTAGCTTTAGCAACCTCAATATTTACTTTTCTTTTATTTAACTTGTGTCCAGAGCTATTTCTTAGGATAGCATCAACTAATTTTTCAGGTACATCTAGAAAAGAAAATTTATCTAAAATATCGATATGACCAAGTTCATTTTTATTAATATTAGCAGTCTCGCATAAGAAAGATCTGATATCTTTAGTCATAATCTCATCCATTTTTCCTATAGAAAGGAATAGTCTAACATTGTCCTCTGTTGATATTTCGCCTTCTGTATAGTTATAGCTACTTCCTTTGTCAAAAATGGTCTTTATTAGAGAAGCAGCTACATCATCAGCACCAAATTTTTTAGTGAGAGTTTTCCCTAAAGCAATATAATCTCCATATAAATTTTCTACTAATGTTAATTTTATAGACTCTAAAATAGTCTGTGATTTTGCCGCAAAAATATCTAGTATAGTAGGTACACTTTTTTTAGTAATAATGCTTTTAGTATCACATTCAATTTGTCTTTTTGCAGATGATTCCCCTCTTGTAATAAGACTATAAGCTATGCCTTCTTTATTAGCTCTACCAGTTCTTCCAATTCTATGTACATATGATTCACTATCTTGTGGTAAATCATAGTTTATTACATGAGTAACGTCTTCAACGTCGATTCCTCTTGCAGCTACATCTGTTGCAATTAAGTAATTTAATTTGCCATCTTTGAATTTTTTTAGAGTGCTCATTCTTTGACTTTGTTTCATGTCCCCGTGCATACCTTCTACAGTATACCCTCTTGGTTGTAATGCATTTACTAACTCATCTACACCCTTCTTTGTTTTACAAAATAATATACAAGTCTTAGGAGCGTCAACATCAAGAATTCTACATAGTGATTCAAATTTATTTTTTAAATTTACCTCATAATAATATTGGCGGGTCTTAGAAACTGTCATAGATTTCTTTTCAATCTCTATAATCTTTGTATCAGCTTTCATATACTTTTTTGATAATGTTTTAATAGCTCTTGGCATAGTAGCTGAAAAAAGCATAGTCTGTCTATCTTCACTTAAGTTACTTAAAATACTTTCAATATCTTCAATAAAGCCCATGTTTAACATCTCATCAGCTTCATCTAAAACGAGAAATTTAGCATTCTGGAGTTTTAAAGTACCCTTCCTAATATGATCCAATATTCTTCCAGGAGTTCCGACCACAATATCCACTCCTCTTTTTAGAGCTGAAATTTGTATGTCAATAGATTGCCCTCCATATATAGGTAATATCTTAATTCTTTCATATTTTGCAATTCGCTTAAGTTCTTCACCTACTTGGATAGCAAGTTCTCTTGTTGGAGCTAAAACTATTGCTTGCACCTTTCCTGTAGATTTTTCCATTTTGCTTATAATAGGTGCTCCGAAGGCTAATGTTTTACCAGTGCCTGTTTGAGCTTGACCAATAATATCAAAGTCTTCCAATGCGACTGGAATACTCTTTTCTTGAATATCAGACGGGTATTCAAATTTTAAATCTTGTATAGCGTGTAGTACGTTTTCATTCAGTCCTAATTGTTCAAATTTAGTTTTGCTCATTAAGTTCCTCTTTCTTCTCTTAAATTATCAAATACATCTCATATTATAAGAGTATGTACAAAAGTACAAATATTAAACAAATGGTGCCACCCAAGTGCCAAGCGGCAATTTTCATCTTTTATTTACAAGATATACAAAATATTAGTATAAATAATATACCCTGTAAAAAAAGGTTGAAAACAGGGTATTCATGTGGTAAAATATACAAATAATCTTTTAAAATCAAATGGGGGATGGGATGCTATGAAAACTAATTCTAATTCTATTAGTAAACGTTTAATTAAAAGTTTTTCAGTGCTTTTATTATGTATGGTAGTCATAAATGTAACTTCTGTATTGATTAATTTTAAAACAGTTAATGAATATAAAAGTATTGTAAGCAATATAGTTTTAGAAGGTCAGGTTCAAATAAAAACCGAAGAACTAGTAGGTATATTTGGATCTACAGTTAGAAGTACGGGTAAAATCGATAAAAAAGTATATGATAAAAAATGGAATGAAATTCAAAGCATACTCTCAAAGTTAGACAAAACTATTGTATATGAGAAAAGCAAAAATGAATATAATGGGCTAAAAAATATTTTAGATAACCTCAACAAAGACAGCACTTTAGGATTCTCTAAATTAGGAACTACTCATGGGGCTGTAGAAGCTCTTGATATATATGCCACGGTTCAAAAAGAACAAGATTTTGCAACTAGAAGTATAGGGGCTATATTAATAGATGAATCAGGGTATATGCAAATATTAGATGTGAAAATACAAAAGGCTTATGGAATAGCTCTTATATCAATAATTTTTACACTTATAACAGTATCGGTATTGGGTATATTATTCGCTGTTAAATTCAGCAAACGGATATCAAAACAATTAAACCAATTAAATGATTTCGCTAAAGAAATATCAAATGGTAATTTAAACATCCCTGATGTAATCTTTAATTCTAAAGATGAAGTTGAAGATTTAGGGAATTCTTTTATTGACATGAAAAATTCACTCAAAGGAATTGTGAAAGATGTTCAAGAAAATAGTGTACAGATATCCGAATCATCTAATCAATTATCAATAAGCATGGATGAAAGCTATAAAGTAAATGAAGATATTGTTACTTCAATAGTCTTATCTAGTGAAATATCTAATAAACAATGTGAATTAGTTGATTCTGCACTAATTAAGATAGAAAATTCAAATAAAGAAATGCAAGTTATTTTAATGAATGCAAAACAAATGCAAGAACAATCCAATGAAACAATTGATAATTGTATGGTAGGTAAAAACAACCTAGAAAATATGATACAACAATCATTAAGAGTAAATACAATTATTGTGGATTTTGATAATCAAGTAGAAACATTAAATAAAAGAAATTGCGAAATAACAAATATATTAGGTTTAATAGCTGGTATATCAAAGCAAACAAATCTCCTTTCATTAAATTCATCAATAGAAGCTGCTAGAGCAGGAGAATACGGAAAAGGATTTGCAGTTGTAGCTGGAGAAATCGGAAAATTATCACAAAAATCTGATGAAGCAGTAAAGAAAATCAACGATATTCTTAGTTATACTAAAAAAGATACTGAAGAAATTAATACTAAAACAAAATTAGGACTTTTAGAATTAGAGCAAAATAAAGAAGTTTCAATTGATGTTAATAATGCTTTTTCTATAATCGAATTATCGAGTAAAAAAGTAAATGATACTATTAATGAAGTAAATTGCAATATAAATTTAATAGTATCTAAAATGGATGATTTATTAAAAGATATGACCAATTTAAAGCACCATTCTATTGAATTATCCGATACAAACACCAATAATTCAGCGTCCATGGAAGAGCAATCAGCAACAACGCAGGAGGTTAATGCATCTTCCGATACACTCAGAGAGATGTCTATAAAAATGCAGGACCTAACTAAAAAATTCAAAGTATAAAAAAACAAGGATCATTATTCCTTGTTTTCTTTGCTTTATTATACTTGCATTCCCAAAATATTTTTTTTAAAACTTGAACTTTTGAACCATACTATTCAGTTTCTCTGCTAATATGGCTTGATTTTGAGAAGCTTTTGTTATTTCTATCATTGCCATAACGGATTCATTAACACTTGTTAATATTTCCTCTGAACTAGCAACTGATTGTTCAGCTGTAGCTGATACATTTTCAATTGCCTTTTGAATTTCTGATACAGTCTCGTTTACTATATTCATTGAAGTTCCAACCTCCGAGGACAGCTTATTAAATTCCACAGCATCCTCCCCATATTGTTTACCTGTTTTCACAAACAATATATAATCCGGCTTAACTTTATCATCTATAAAGCTTAATACATCTTGAGCATGGCTGGAAAGATTATAAAATGCTTGTTGGACTTTTCCTGTTACGTCTTGAATTTTTTTAACTACATTAGATGATTCTTCAGCTAATTTTCTAACTTCATCAGCAACCACAGCAAATCCCTTGCCTTGTTCTCCCGCTCTTGCAGCTTCAATGGCTGCATTAAGTGCAAGAAGATTTGTCTGACTTGATATTTTTTCTATTTCATCTGCCATTATCTTAACCTCACTAACAACCTTGCCCTCTGAAATAGCTTTTAATATGCTTTCTTGTTTCTCTGAATATAATTTTTCAGCAATAATAGCACTATTTTCTGCACTTTTTTTAACCTGTTTTGCCTTTACTTCTATTTCCCTTGCAACCTTATTTCCACCATTTGCTCTTACCGTTACATCAGCCACATTATTGGCAATACTTTCTGTAGTGGCATTTACTTCTTCTGTGGTGGCACTTAGCTGTTCTGCTCCTAAGGATACTTGCCTCACTGATTCATTGACACTTTCCATTTTTGCCGATATTTCTTCAGTTGTAGCAGATAGTTCCTCGCTGGTAGCGCTAATATCGGTAGCACTTTCTGATATTTCTCCAATCAAGGCTTTTAAGTTCGTGATTGCTTTATTTAAAGCTTTTGCTAAACCACCAATTTCATCCTTAGAATAAATATTAATAGTCTTGGATAAATCATTTTCTCCAAGGGCCTCAGCAACCATTAAAACCTTCTTTATTTGCTTTGAAATTGTAATAGCAATTATTAAACCAAGTATAATAGCAAATATTAATCCCAAAGCAATTACTGTAACAATCTGGACATATGCACTTTTATATGCTGATTGACTATTATCATAGCTAACTCTTGCCATACCAACGGTTAAGGTCAATTCTTTTTCTAAAACCATCACCATATCTACTCTTAATTTAGTAACGTCGGGTACAAGTTCATTTGCTTTATTATAATCTCCTTCATCAACCTTTTTAATTAATTCCTCTCTTGCAAAACGATAGCGTGTCAATAACTTTTCAAACTCAGCAAATTGTTGTTTATCTAACTCAGTAGTAATAGTTGTCTTATAATCTACAATAAGTTTATTATCAATAGTCACAAGATTTTGAATATCGTCTTTGTAGATTTGCAAATCATTCTTATTTTTAGGATCAAGGATTAACAATAGATCACTTCTCATTTGAAGTAAATTTGCTTTTATATTAACAGCAGCATTAACCCCTTTCAAATCATTATTGTATATACTTTTAACATTCTCATTAATGTTATTCATATTAACCATTCCAATAAACCCAACAATACCTATAAATACTGCAATTAGAAGAAATGCTGATACTAATTTTTGAATCATTTTTATGTTATTAAACCACTTCATTTGCCTTCTCTCCTTAAATAAAATATTATTCCAAACTTATGAATCATATTAGTATTCAAAATTCCCCTATAGTAAAATTACAAGTATTACATTATTTTATTAAATAAACTAATTAAGTAAATGCTTGTACTATTTTCCTTGCTTTGTTATATCCAAGTAAAGATAAATAAAAAATATGCTAAGAGACTACAAATATAGTTGACTATTAGCATAAAGGTGCCACCCACTTGCCATGTGGGTGACACCTTATATACTTTATATTTTATTTTTTTCTAGTGTTTTATACTTTTTGTTGTTATTTTGTTCAAATGAATTGTTTTAATTTTCTTTTTATCTTCATACATTCTTTTGTCAGCAAGCGCAATTATACTATCAATATTTTCTTCTGAACATTTTCTTGTAGCATATCCGAAAGCTGCAGACATTTTAATAGTTTTGCTCTTATCAGCTATTATGCTTTTTTCTGAAATAATTCTTTTAACGTTTAATATATCCTTTGCCACCTGCTCTTCATTTGTGTTCTCTAATATTAAATGGAATTCATCTCCACCCATTCTCAAAATCATGTTACATTCGGGAAAAGCTTGTCTCAACATATCAGCAAAACATTTTAATAATTCGTCACCAATTAGGTGTCCATAATTATCGTTAACAGTTTTCAAATTATTTACGTCAGAAACAATTATTGTCTGAGGATATTCACAGGTATCTAGTTTATCCTTTACTTTATCATTATAGTAATTTCTATTGTAAACATTTATTAATGTATCTGTATATAAAAGATGTTCCTTTTCCCTCAGAATTGACGTTTTAGTCTTTTCATTTAGCAAATCTTTAAATAATTTAATTGCATATAAAATTGTAAAAAGTATTAAAGCAGCTAAACCCAGAATTATAAAAATAAGCCTCTTATAGTTTTGATTGCTTGTTTGATGCGGTACTTCAGCATATCCTGCATTGAATAATTCATCAATATCCATAAGAGGGATAACCTTATCAATTATACTTGCAAGTTCAGGGGTATTCTTTGAAATTCCATAATATAAGTAAGAATCTGTACTTGTTATACCCTTTTGAACAATATCATATAACTGCATGTTTTCAACATAAAAACGAAGTACACTTGGATTTTCTATAAGATAATCAGCTTTGCCTTCACTAACTAGCTTTAATGATTCTTGAATGTTGTTAGTTTCTATAATGTTTACGCTAGTGAGGTTCTTCCTTAGATATTCATCATGCCAAAACCCTTTTATAACAGCAACATTTTTTCCTTCAAGGCCAAAAACATCTTTAGCATTTTTCACACCAACTTTACCCACAATTATGTCTCTTTCAGTGCTATAAGGCCTTGGGTATAATATGTTTTTTAATCTATCATCAGTTTTGGCAATATTTAAAACATTTATTTCACCTTTAATAAGCTTTTGCTGAAGTATATCAAAATCATCATAAACATAATTAAATTTTATACCGATTTTAGTAGTTATATCTTTTATAATTTCTCCACTTATGCCTCCATAAATTCCATCTTTATAATAATCAAAGGGAAGATAATCCTTTGTAATTCCTATAGTTGCCTCACCATTATTCTTAAGCCAATTCCTTTCTATTTCCGTAAGGTTCATGATTTTCATGTTATATTCAATCTTGCTTTGGTTCATCAATTGAGGAAGATTACTACCCATTAAATAGCTAATTTGTTTATCTAATATCGCTGCCAAAATCTTGTCTTCTTTTCTTGTGGAAAAGGTTCTGTCTGAAGTTATTTTATCTATCTTAAATGTATAATTCAAATCTGGAAACTCATAAATATAATTATATACCGCATCGCCACCTGATACTATAAATGCATCAATTTTATTATTATTTATTGCTGAAATCAATTCAATTTCTGAGTTGTAGATTTCTTTGTCATACCTTAAATTCTTATAGAGCTTTGGCATTAGTTCCATTACAATATCATTTTTAAGAAACCCTATTCTTCTTTCATCAATGTCACCTATGGTATGTATATCTCCGTTTTTTTTAGCTATAAGCGCATAAGGCGACTTACTTATAGGCTTAGTAAAAGTCATAAACTTTTCTCTTTCTTCAGTTTCATTCGCTCCAAAAAGGATATCTACACTGCCATTTTGAAGTCCAGAATAAACTTCTCCCCAAGACTTTGTTGCTTCTAGTTTTATATTTATCCCTAAATTTTTATTAATAATTTTTACAATAGGAATTAAATAGCCTTTTTCTTCGCCATTATATTTAAAATACTCACTTCCAGAATAGGGGTCTATACCAAGGGTTAAAACCCTATCTTTATTTTTAGTTAACCACTGCTGTTCTTCACTAGTTAAAGATACTGCACTAATTGAATTAGAGTATGCAAAACCTTTTGGAGAAAAAAGTATGATTAAAATAAATAAGAATATTTTCGAAATTTTCTTCAATAGTATCACACCCCAAAATAATTATTAATTAATCTATTTTATTATAATTCTATAAACTAGCTAAAATTCCTCTAAAAAAAAGAAGGTAACTTCTTAGAGTGTAATGTAAATGAATGAAATTTGGGGCTAAAACATATTAATATATTAGAATCAAATTTTCAAACAAAACAAACTTAATTTTTAGGCATTTGAACTTGTTCATCATACCAAACAATCTTACTCAAAAGGAGTGTTTTATAAATTATGAATAAATTTCTAGATATTGAAGATAAAATTGATGAATTTTTAGGAGGCTTACCTTGTCAATCAACTATACCTTTTCCCCCTATAAGAGTTGAAAAAATAAATTTAGAATACGCTAATTTATTGTTAAATCCTTTAGCAAGTAGTGCAGATAGTGAAATACAAGCAATTACCCAATATATATATCACAGTAAAACTATTAGTAATGAGACTATATCAAAGGCATTAATGTGTATAGCATTAATTGAAATGAGGCATTTAGATGCAATTAGTGAATTGATTCCCCTACTAGGTGGAAAGCCCTTTTACCAAAATTCTAGTAAGAACTTTTGGATGACAGGAAACATAGCATATGTTGATAGAAATAATGCTTATGAGAAACAAAATGATTTCAAAAACGATAAGTCAACCTTCAGGCAAAAATTAGAAAATGATATTAACGGTGAAAAAAATGCTATTAATGGCTATAAATTATTATTAGAGACTATTAAAGATAAATATATAGAAAAAATAATATTAAAAATAATTTCTGACGAACAAGTTCATCTTAAGATTTTTGAAGATTTAATTGAAGAGTATTTATAAAATTTCAGTATTATAAATGATTAAAACTATAAGAGCTACCTCAAAATAGAAATTAATTTCTATTTTGAGGTAGCTCTTCTCATTTTATCAAATAAGATTAGAATCAATTGTATTATTACCTTCCTTGTAGTGATTTAACCTTGTAACAGCTGGGCCTTCTATAATATCACCTTCAAAGGTAAATCTCGATCCATGACAAGGACAATCCCAAGATGATTCTGCACTATTCCATTTTAGTTCACAACCAATATGTGTACATGTTATATCAACAATATGCAAATCACCATTTTTATCTCTATATGCCCCATATCTCTCCCCATCAATATCTACTATCTTTCCCTCATCATTTTTTAAATGGAAATCATATTGCCCAGATTGAAGTTTCCCTTTTATTAACTGCCCTGCAACATCAAAATTTTCTTTAACTAAGTTTTTAATTCCCTCAGTTGAAATATGGCGTGATGGATTATATACCTCCTCATAAGGGCTTTCCTTCTTAACTATAATATCTCTTAGTATATTAGCAGCTGCCGTTCCATTTGTCATACCCCATTCACCATAACCTGTAGCTACATAAATATTTTCTGATGTAGAAGTAAGATTACCTACATAAGGTATACCATCTATTGTTATATAATCTTGAGTTGACCATCTATATAAAAACTTCTCTACATTAAAATTCTTTAGCGCAAATCTTTTTAGATTGTCATAATGTTTCATCATGTCGCCACCATGAGCAGTTTTATGTTCTTCGCCGCCAATAATTATCATCTGACCATCCTTATAATTTTGCGTGCGAAAATACCACCCTTCTGCTCCTGCATCTACAAAGGTACCTTTTGTCAATTCATCTTTTATTTTTGCGGTTATTACATATGATCTTTGTGGGCGAAGTCTTGCAAAATATAATCCTAACCCATCATAAAAAGGAAAATGCGAAGCTAAAATAACTTTTGAAGCTATTACTTTAAAGCCTGTATCTGTTATTACAGTATATAAATCATCATGTTCTATATCTACAGCTCTTGTATGTTCATATATTTGACTTTCATCGCCAGAAATGTTTTCTGCAATTTTAAGAAGATACTTTCTAGGGTGAAATTGACCTTGATTTTCAAAGCATAGTGCTCCCTTTATTGAAAATGGTAAATTTAATTTTTCAACAAACTTTGCTTTTATCCCTAGGCTTTTAGCTGCTTCTACTTCCTCCTTAATAATATTTATATAATTTTCATCTGTTGTATAAATATATGCTGGCAATCTACAAAAGTCACAATCAATATTGTACTTTTTCACCATGTTTTCTATAAAATCTATGGCACCCTCATTTGCATCTGCATACTGTTTAGCTTTTTTTATACCCATGCTGTTTACCAAATTACTATATATTATATCATGTTGTGATGTAACATACGCTGTAGTATGTCCTGTAGTCCCTTGAACTATTTTGTCCGCTTCAATTAATGCAATTTTGAAACCTTCATTTTTTAATAGGAGGGCAGTTGTAATTCCGGTAATACCTCCACCTATAATTACTATATCTACTTTGATATCTTTTTCTAAAGTAGGATAGTTTGATTCAGAAGTTGAATCCAGCCAATAAGATTTAGGGGTTAACTCATCATTAATACACATATTATCTTTTTCATTCATAAAACTAACATCCTTCCTTTAAGAATAAATGGACGTATTTATTTTGTGTTTATATACTTAAAAATATGTATATATTAATAATACCCTGACTTTAAATTTTTATATTAAGGACGAATTAAGGGAACAAAATGAGTTCCCTTAATTCGCAGTTCAATATCAACCGTATTCTTAAAATTCTATTTTAAAGATTACTCTTGCTTAAAACAGCATTTACTTGACTTGAATTATCTGAATTATTAGTAGTAGAACTGGTATTAGTTTGCTGTTGCACTATAGTTTGTAGTAATTGAGCTATGTCAGTATTGCTCTTTGTACTTGGAAAAAGACTATCTGAGCTATCTTCATTTTCAACAGTACCAATGCTTGAACTATTGCCTGTATCTTGTTTTGTCATAATCTGCATCATTTGTTGCATAACCATTTGTTGAAGCTGCTCGGCCCTTTGAGATTGTAATGATAAGCTATCTAGTCCATTAACCATATTGTCCTTACTATTAATGTTAGGAAGACTTGTCCCATCATTATTTAAAGTCTGATTTTGTGAATTGTTCACTATCTGATTAAGTAAAGCTTCAAAGCTAGAACTAGCGTCCCCTGTTGAATCGTTACCTAAAATACCTGTTGTTGATTGTGCTGCTCCAGTGCTTATGGTCTTCAACAATTGTGATATTTGATTAATCTCCATAACTATCCCTCCTTTGTTTAACAATAAACTTTTACATTTTAATTTTACTCTTTATAGGAACAATTATCCATACCTTTTATAATAATAAAAGAGCTAAAGCCTATATACTTTAACCCTTTTATTTCTATTTTTTACATTTATCAATTATTCTTTCTTCCCACCAACCAAATGCTATTCTACCTGAAGTTAAAAGCTCTGTTGTTTCTGGAGTTGATAAGAAGACTAAAAAGTTACCACCCTCACAAATAATTATTTTCCCGTTTTCACTTTCTACCAATGTTGTTTCAGGAAGGGCTCTTCTAACAAAAGCCTTGATTCCTCCAGTTGGTTCACCTGAAACATTAGATGCATATTCTAATTTCACCTTTGCTATAGGTGATGGTTTAATACATAAATTTGTAGGAGTTACAGGTGCCTCTTTAACATCTGACTCAGGAGGAGTTGAGTTAAACCAAAACTGTGCACGGAAAGGTGACTCTGAAACACCAGTTACAGTCCACACATTTACATACAAAGTAACGCCTGAATTAATTGGATTGTATAGCCTTGCCCAAGCACTTGTAGCTTGCCCAAATGTTAAATTATCAGCATATCCAATAAAATATTGTCCAAGAATAGATTCATATAACTCTATGGGAATATTTACATTTTTCATAAATTGTTCGTGACCCATTATATTACCACCTCACCATATTATATTAAAATTATTAAAATATAGTGATATCATAAATTAGCACAATATAAATTTTATATCCTCTATGGCTATCTTCTCGGAGCATACATAATTATAATAACTCCAACTAATGCTGTAAACCCACCAATTAAATCAAACTTATCAGGAATTATATTATCAATCTTCCAACCCCATAATATAGATAAAGCAATAAATATGCCACCATAAGTTGCATATACTCTACCGAAATTAGCATTTGGAGGTTGTAGCGTAGGAATAATACCATATACTATTAATAATATTGCTCCGATAACTCCGTACCCTATGCTTTTCCCTTCACGCAACCATAACCATACAAGGTAGCCACCGCCTATTTCAAATACTCCTGCTAATATAAAATAGAATATTGACTTTATAATCTCCATTTAATTCACTCCTCGGGGTATGATAACTATGGTAAGCTACCATGTATTGTTTAAATATGTTGAAGTTTGCTTTTTTTAAAATAAGCATAGAACGCACCAATTAAATAAGTCCAATATGCAATCACTTGAACTAAATTTGGGCTATCTGCATAACCAAAAATAGCTTTTAGTAGGCCTCCTATTATGGATTTTTGGTCTAATAATCCTTTGGTACTCCAAACTTGCTCTATCCCTACTGGAATCATATGTAGTTCTTGAAATTCATGAATTCCTCCAGATAAAAGTCCTGCAGCCATGACAATAAGAAGCACGCTCATAGCTGTAAAAAATGGTTTAAGCGGAAGACGATGTGTTCCTCTATAAAGGATATATCCCAAAATAGCTGCAACTCCAAATCCCAATATACTACCGCTTACAGTAGCAAATGCGGACGTTCCCTGTGCAGATCCCACAATAAAAAGCACAGTCTCGATACCTTCTCTTATTACTGAGATAAATGCTAAAGAAGCTAGTGTCCATACTGATCCGTGACTTAGAGCGACTTTTATCTGCCGTTTTAACTCTCCACCTATATTACCACCTTGCCTCTTCATCCAAATTGTCATCCATGTGAGCATAATGACGGCAACAATTTTAAGTGTTCCTTCTAAGATAGCTTGAACTCCTTCTATCTCTGTGGTTCCTAATATAAAAAATATTCCAATAGCTAACAGTACACTTATCAATGCAGCAGCTGCTGCCCCAAGCCACACTTTCCCAGATTCCTTCATCTGTCCTAATTGTTTAAGATAAGCTAGAATAATAGCGAGAACAACGGCAATTTCAACACCTTCGCGTAAGGTAATAATAAATACATTAAACATATTTTTCCTCCTTCTTTATGTTTCTAAATGATAATGATAATTATCGTCAACGCAAACATTATACCTTGACTTTATATTCTTGTCAAATAAGGTGCCGCCTACATGGCAATTGGCATGTGGGCGGCACCTATAAAAGAATATTTATTTCATTTGCATACTATTAAGGTACAACTTATATTTTTTTAGCACAAAAAAAGAATACCTTTGAAAATAATCATTCTTCAAAGGTACTACTTTTTCTTCTACAACTCTATTTTATTTTTTACTATTTAAATGAGCTTCTATCTTTTCAATAATCTGATCGGCTTTTTTAACTGCATCACTTACGCCAACTCTGACAATTTTCTTACCATTAAATCGCTCTTCTTCTTTTATGCCAATATCCTTTGTTAATATAACCATATCAGCTTCCATTATTTCCTCAGCCGTTAGTCTATTTTCAATACCTATTGACCCTTGAGTTTCTACCTTAATTGTAATACCTTTTGCTTTTGCGGCCCTTTCTAAAGCCTCAGCTGACATATATGTGTGTGCTACTCCTGATGGACAAGCTGTTACTGCTACTATTTTCATATTTATTCCTCCATAATCATTTTTTTATTCTTCAAAAGATAATTCTATTTCTTCACTTGCTGATTTTTTTGATGTATCCTCAATTCCAACTACTTTTACTTTTTTTAATGCGTTTACCATTAAGGCAGTTACTGTTGCTCCAATAGCAATGGATATAACAAAACCTATTTTTCCAGTAATAACTGGTAGTACAATAAGTCCGCCCCAAGCTGCCATGTTTGTAACTCCAAATAGTGCTGCTGATGTACATCCAGCTGCTGCTCCAACCATTATTGAAGGTATAACCTTTAATGGATCTGCTGCTGCGAAAGGTATTGCTCCTTCTGTTATTCCTATACATCCCATTAATAATGCTGCTTTTCCAGCTTCTCTTTCTTCTCCACTATATTTCTTCGGTGCGAGTAAGGTTGCAAGTCCCATTCCAATTGGAGGAACACAAACTCCTACTGCTGAAATACCAGCTATATTATATATTCCTTGTGAAATTGTCATAATAACAAAGGCATAAGCAACCTTATTTACTGGACCACCCATATCAAATGCTTCCATTAGACCTATTATAATTGCGAGTAGAATTATACTTGAACTTTGCATACCTTGTAACCATGCTGTTAATGAAGCAGTTAATGCAGCGATTGGTCCGCCTATTCCCCATTTCATTGCGCCAGCTACGATAAATGTTCCTATGATTGGTATTACGAATATTGGCATGATAGATTTCATAACATTTGGAACTTTAATTTTCTTTAAATAATGAACTACAATACCCGCTAGAAGTCCGGCTATTAATGCTCCAAAGAACCCTGCGCCCATTTCATTCCCTACGTATGCGGCAATTGCAGCTGGCGCTATAGCCGGTCTGTCTGCAATTGAAAACCCAATAAATCCTGCGAGTATTGGAATCATTAATGTAAAGCCTGCAACACCTATAAAGAATAAATCTTTAAGCATTCCTTTTTCTGGAACCCCAGCTTTACCTGTAAGTAACACAGATAATGCAAGCAGTATTCCACCTGCAACTACAAAAGGTATCATATAAGAAACCCCTGTCATCAAATGCTTTCTTGTATCTTTTAATATTACCTTTAAATCTCCCATTTTAATAATTCCCCCTCTTTAATAAATTATATTTGAAGTTTTTATACATCTAAAATTTCTAGTATCTCATCAATACTACTCGCATTTTCAAGTTTTTCTCTGAACTCCTCACTCATAATCTTTCTTGACAGTTTAGCTAGAATTTTCAAATGTGCATCTCCTGCATCTTTGTCTGAAACCGCAATTAAGAAAATATACTTCGATTTCTCGTCCTCACTCCACTGAACTTCATTTTTAAGTCTTGCAAAGGCTAATGCCGCAGTCTTTACAGATTTACATTTTCCATGAGGTATTGCAAAATTAAAGCCTATACTTGTTGGAAAATTCTCTTCTCTTGCATTTACTTGTGCGATAAACCCATCATAATCTATCAATCTATCTTGATTTTCTATAATTCTTGCCAGCTTTTCAATAGCATCATTCTTACTATCAGCTTCCAAATCCATTAAAATCATGTGTTTTGTAATTAAGTCATTCATCTTTATATCCTCCATTCAAAAATACATCTAGTATGTGCAAATTATCATTTGCTTCCATAATTTTTGCTATTAACTTTTCACTATCTAATATTGAGTAAAATTTTCTATAAAATTCTTTTGTAATCATATAATCATCAAATTTAAGAGCTAATATAATAATAAGTTTCACTTTTTCGTCTTCCAAAATAATGGATTCTTTTAATCTCACAATGCAAATTTTTGATTTTTCCACAAACTCCTGGGTTGAATGCGGTATTGCAATCCCTTTTCCTATTACTGTGGATGCCTTTTTTTCTCTTTCTAAGACGTTTTCACAAAATCCACTTTTTACATATCCTTTATTCTCCATAATTTTTCCATAGTAATTAATTATATCTGTGAGGTTATGTCTTTTTTCATCAATAAAACACAATTCTTCATCTAGTACGCCACTTATATGCCTTTTAGTTAATTTGTTCCTCGGAATTTCTTCTCTATCACTTCTTGTTTCTAATCTTTCAAGTTGGTCTTTTATTTTTAATACATCAGCTGCACCAAGCATTGCACTAACATAAACAAATTTAGGGCTATCAAGTATTCCTGGTATAGTTGATATAATAAGATCTGCCTTATTAATAATGTCTTCCTTCAACAATTTCAAAGGAATTGTTGCAATAATATCCATTTCATGAAATCTTTTTTCCAGTCTTGTAGAAATTAATTGTGAAGTTCCTACTCCACTTGAGCATACAACAATGGCTTTTACTCTTTTACTAAGCCTGCCGACTCCCACCGCAAGATGCATTGCAATGTACCCAACTTCATCTTCATTTATGGAAACTCCTAGTCTCTTTTCAAAAACACTACTACATGCCCAAGCAGCACCAAAGATGCTGGTGTATTCATTTTTTATAGTATCCAACATTGGGTTTCTTAATTTCAACCCATACTTTAGACGCACGGTGGTAGGTCTTAAGTGTAATACCAGGGCTGTGAGTAGAAGTTTATCCTGAGATAAATCAACATTTAGCACTTCTCCTGCGAGATTTACTATTTCTTTTGCAGTATTTACATACTCTTCATTTTGCACATCTAATAAAATATCACAATTACTGGGATCAACCTCTTCTTGAATTTTCGCCCCTAACATATGTAGTGCTATATAGCCTATTTCATCTTGTGAAAAAGTTAAATGAAAGGTCTCACTTAATCTTTCTACAACCCAAGCGGCTACTTGCAATTCATATTTTCCTATTAAAGATTCGAAAAATTCTTCTACCATTTTTATTTCTTTTTCATTTTTAACTCTTTCTATTGCAATAGCTATATGGATAATTAAATTTATAAAGGCTTGATCCGTAAAATAATATTGGAGTTTCTCCTCTGCCTCTTTAATAATCTCTTGTATTTTAAATAAATCAATATGGGGAAATAATTGTCTGATTTTTTTGTAATTAACAAAATCAACTCGATAATCCAACTTATCTGATTCATTTTCTAGATTAGCATCTTTATTTCCATGACTCTCGGAAAACAAATCCATCATAGCTCGTCTATAATCATTTTCATTGCCTTCAATCCAAAGACCTTGATTTTGCTTTCGCCTCAAATGAAGTCCTCTATTTTCTAACCACTTCTCAATACAGGTTAAGTCATTTACTATGGTACTCTTACTACAATATAAATCCTCGGCAAGAAGCTGTAGTGTATAAGTATATTTGTTTTTTAATAAGGTTCTTAAGATGTAACTATGTCTGTATTGTGGTGAAAATTCTTCTTCACTTTTATTTTTAAGGTGCATGTCCTTTTGTAAAAAATCTCTTTCTTCATCTGAAATATCTAGATATACTCCCAGATTGGGCTTAAGTACTAGTTTAATATCCTTAAGCTTTAATTCATCTTGAAGAATTTTCAAATAATTTCTAACAGTCTTCCCTGACATAGAAATTTTTTCTGCTATAGTTGATACAGTTATAGCAGTTTTATTTTCAATTAAAAATAAAAGAATTTGTTTCTTTACCTCTTCCTTGCCTTTAATTTTTATCACTCCCAATATTGGTTTGTAATCGTTATATTGCTTGTTCTGTTTTTATCTTAACATTTTTATAAAGTTCTTTCTACATAGTAATATTCACTTTTACTTCCACAATAATGCGGAAAATATAATTATTATTTTTATTATATATAAAGATAAAAGAGAGTAATAAACTTTATCACTCCCTTTCCAGATCATTCTCTACTAATTTTCTAAAAATTCTTTTATAACCTCTACAATTAAATTATGTTCTGTTATTTGTCTTATACCAGAGGAAGATATAGTACCTACAACCCCCACATTCTTAATGATTATTGGAAATGCACCTCCGTAAGGGCAATATTCTTGACTCGAAATATGGTACTTTTCTTCAATTGTCTTTTCTTCAAATTTTAGTTTTGTGCCTAGATATAAGGAGCTGGTATGAAATCTATTAACCACTCTATTTTTTCTAATAATCCAATCATCATTATCGGGTGAGGTTCCTTCAAAAGCATAATGAAATAATTGATGACCACATTTAGTAATATCAATTGTTATAGGTAAACTTTCTTTTTTTGCCTTTTGGATTAACCTCATTCCTATTTGTAATGCTGTTTCATTGGTGAATTCAGTGAATTGTAGCATTTCCTCCTGTTTTTTTAAATCTTTTAACATTTTTTCATAATCTTCCATAATATTTCTCCTTCCTCTATATGCTTTCTTATTCTTTTAAGCATATAGAAAATAATTATAAAATTTTTATAATTACGTATTGAATTTTTCTTATTTTCATTATACAATGAGAACAAACAATACACAATGATAATAAACAATAAACAACAAACAATAAAATTTTAAAAATAAATTTTAAGAAGGAGGTAAAAATTTGATTAGCCATAGAATTGAATTACTGAAAAGTGGGCTCTTTGAAAACAAAAGAGAAGTATCTCTTGAAAGGTCTTTGCTATATACAGAAAGCTATAAACAGACTATAGATGAGACAACAATTATTAGACGTGCAAAAGCAACAGCACACATCCTCCATAATGTAGAAATATCTATAAGAGCTGAAGAACTTATAATTGGTAATAGAACCACAAAACCTAGGAGCGGAATCATTTCTCCTGAAATGGATCCCTACTGGATTAAAGATGAACTTGATACATTGGAAAGTAGACCACAGGACTCCTTTATTATATCTGAGGAAGACAAGAAAATTTATAGAGAAGTTCTTTATCCTTATTGGAGCGGTAAATCCTTAAAAGACTTCATAAATAAAAGACTTACTCCTGAAGTACGAGGACCTGTAGATCTAGATATTTTTAAACTTAACCAAACTGATAAAGGACAAGGACATATAATTCCTAATTTTGAAAAATTATTAAACCAAGGTTTTGGGCAGATAATCCATGACACATTAGAACTGTCTGAAAAATACCCTGACAATGATTTCTATAAAGCATCCACAATAACTCTTAAAGCTTCTCAAACACATATTTTAAGATATGCTGCTTTGGCAAAATTAAGTGCCGAGGGAGAACAAAACAAAAGACGAAAAGCTGAATTTTTAGAAATTGCCAGGATTTCAACAAAAATCTCTGTAGAGAAACCTGAAACCTTTTATGAGGCTTGTCAGCTATTATGGTTTTTATCAGTAATTCTACAATATGAATCCAATGCTAGTTCTTTGTCTCTTGGTGGTTTTGATAAGTATATGTATCCCTTTTATGAGAATGATCTTAAGAATGGTATAACTGAGGAAAGCCTAAGAGAAACTTTAACCTGTTTATGGATTAAAACCAATGACGTGGTTTTAATTAGAAGTAGCAATAGCGCTACCTACTTTGCTGGTTTCCCAACGGGGTATACTATAACCCTTGGAGGACTTACGACCAGTGGCCGTTCTGCCGTTAATAGTTTATCCTATCTTGCTCTAGACACCTATCAAGATATCCGTCTTCCCCAACCAAATTTGGGGGTACGTATAAATGAACTTATAGAGCCAGCTTTTTTAAAGAAAACGGCTGAAACGGTGCGACTTGGAACAGGAATACCTCAGATATTTAACGATGAAGTGATTGTACCAGGATTTTTAAACAGAGGTATTAGTTTAGAGGATGCAAGAGATTATTCTGTGGTTGGTTGCGTTGAACTTTCACTTCCGGGAAAAACTTATGGACTACATGATATTGCACTTTTTAATTTGTTAAAGGTAATGGAAATTTCTCTAAGAGATCTTGGAAATAATGATAATATTACCTTTGATGAAATAATTCAAAACATAAAAGAAAAGATTGATATATATGTGAAGCTTATGGTAGATGGTTGCAATATCGTAGATATATCTCATAAAGAATTTGCACCTGTTCCATTACTTTCATGTTTCATTGATAATTGCCTAGAGTCTGGAAAAGATATAACCTATGGTGGTGCAAAATATAATTTTTCCGGTGTACAAGGTATTGGTATAGCTAATTTAAGCGATTCCCTTTATGCTCTAAAAAAGATTGTATATGAGGAGAAAAGAATTTCTTTAAGCAACCTAGTAAAGGCTTTAGAGTGTAATTTTGAAGGCGCTCTAAATGAAAAACTTAGAACTCGCTTAATTAATAAATATGATAAGTACGGAAATGACAATGATGAAGTAGATAACCTTAGTGCAGATATTCTTAGATATTACTCAAAAGCTGTGGAAAAGCATGTAACTCCTAGAGGTGGAACCTTTGTACCTGGGTCTTATACAGTATCAGCACATATTCCCCTTGGAAAAGCTGTAGGCGCTACTCCTGATGGTCGTAGGTCCGGAGATCAACTTGCCGATGGTGGCTTGTCCCCTATGGTTGGTCGAGATATGCTTGGACCTACTGCAGTGCTAAAAAGCGTAAGCAAGTTAGATAACTACTTAACAACAAATGGTAGCTTACTTAATGTTAAGTTTAGTCCTAAAACTCTAGAAGGCGCAGAAGGAATTAATAAATTATCACATTTTCTATATGCTTTTATGAAGCTGAAAATACAGCATATACAATTCAACGTGGTATCCGTTGAAACCCTAAAAAATGCTCAAGCTAGTCCAAATGATTATAAGGGTTTAGTGATAAGAGTAGCGGGTTACAGTGCTTTTTTTATAGAGCTAAGCCGTGAAATTCAAGATGACATCATAAGGCGAACGCAGCATAATTTATAGGAAGTGATTAGGTGAAAGCATTAATACTAAATATTCAAAGGTACTCCTTGCATGACGGTGAGGGAATTCGAACAATTGTATTTTTTAAGGGATGTCCTCTGAAATGCCCTTGGTGTAGCAACCCTGAATCTCAAAGCTTCGAACCTCAAACAGTAAAAATGGAAAGTAAATGTATCCACTGCAAGCACTGTAGCTTTAATGTAGATGAATGCCCAACAGGTGCAATTACGCAGTTTGGTAAATATATGACCGTAGAGGAAGTTGTTGCAGAGGTTCAGAAGGATATGGTTTTCTACCGTACCTCTAAAGGAGGAGTAACCCTTTCAGGTGGTGAAGTATTATCACAAAGTACCTTTGCAAAAGAGCTGCTTAAACAGCTTAAAAGTCTAGGCATAAATACTGCAATAGAAACTAGTGGGCAGGGAAATACCCAAAGTCTTATTGAAATAGCAGCTTATTTAGATTTAATCTTATTTGACCTTAAAATAATGGCTGAAAAGAAATCTAAACAACTACTAGGGGCAGATATAAATCTAATAAAGAATAATATTAAAACCTTGGTAGAAATGCATAAAAAGGTTATACCAAGAGTCCCTTTAATACCTGGGTATACCATGGATGAAGAAAATATAAGAGAGATAATTATCTTTGTTAAAAGTCTAAACCTTACAGAAATTCACCTTCTACCTTTTCATCAGTATGGAAGTAATAAATATAAATTGTTAGATGTGGATTATAAACTTATAGATGTAGCCACTCCTTCCTCTGAAGCTATAGAAAAAATAACAAATCAAATGAGAAATAATGGTTTAAAAGTAATTATTGGTGGCTTGTAATTAGATGTTAGTAAAAATTTAAAGATGAGGTGTTAAAATGAAAAAAATATTATTAACAGGTGGAAATGGTTTCTTTTGTACAAGATTTGCTAAAAGATATAATAACACTTATGAAATTCTCTCAACAGATGTACCCATGCTTGATATTACCGATGAAGCAAAAGTAACTGAAACTATTAAAAACTTTAACCCTGATTATGTTATTCATGCAGCTGCCATAGCAAGTACTGAATTTTGCGACAAAAATCCTGAACTTGCATATAAAATTAATGTTACAGGAGCAATAAATGTAGCAAAAGCTTGCAAACAAGTACATGCAAAAATGATATTTATTAGTTCTGAGCAAGTTTTTAATGGCAATTTAGAGAGCGGTCCCTATACAGAAGAGTCCACTCCTTGTCCCGATACGATGTATGGTAAAAATAAACTTGAAGCTGAAGGCCTACTAAAAGAAGTATTAGATGAACTTTGGGTTGTAAGATTCACTTGGCTCTTTGGTGTTCCTGAACGAAATTGTGGTATGTCTCCTAATATACTTTGGGATACCTTAACTGCTATACTGCAAGGTAAAAAAACAAAGGTTACAACAAACGAGTATAGAGGCCTAACTTATGTTCATGAAGTTATAGACCAATTTCCAATGATATTTGAAATTCCTTATGGCATTTATCATGTTGGAAGTCATAATAGTTTAAACCGTTATGACATATGTTCTTTAATATTTAAAGAAGTTGGGTTGCAACATAGAATAGTGGAATTATTAGAAGTGGACTCAGAAAAATATAAAGACCATACGAGAGATGTAAGGCTGTGTACTGATAAAATTAAAAGTTATGGTCTAGAGTTTTCAGAGTCAAAAGATGGAATTGCCAAATGTTTAAAAGAATTTAAAATAAAATTATAAATTAGAGGAGAGATATATATGTTATACTTAATAGATACTGCAAATTTAGAGGCTATAGAAAGAGCTTACAACTTTTACCCAATGGATGGAGTTACTACAAACCCAACAATCATCTCTAAAGAAAATAAAAGTTTTTTAGACATTTTAAAGAATATCAGAAAAATTATAGGTGATGAGTCAATGCTTCACGTGCAAGCTGTTAGCCTAACTGCCGAAAAAATGGTTAAAGAAGCAGAGTATCTAAATAGCGTAATTGCTGGGAATCTTTATGTTAAGATCCCAGTTATACCTGAAGGAATAAAAGCAATAAAAATACTTAAACAAAAGGGTATAAAAACAACTGCTACAGCAATTTTCACAGCTCAGCAAGCTCTTATGGCAGCAGTGGCTGGAGCTGAATTTGTTGCTCCTTATGTTAATAGAATAGATAACATTAGTGGAGATGGAGTCTCTGTTGTAGCTCAAATAGTTCAATTGTTTGAGCAATATGACATAGATGCAAAAGTTTTAGCTGCTTCTTTTAAAAACGTTCAACAAGTACACAATGTAACTCTTGCAGGTGGGCAATCTGTAACTGTAAATCCAGAGATATTAGATGCAATGCTTGCACATCCTCTTACTGACTGGAGTATTAATCAATTCGTAAATGATTGGGAAAGTGTATATGGCATAGGAAAAACAACTTTAGATGTAAAATAGTTAAATTTGGGAGGTTATATTAATGGAAATGACTGTTAAAATATTAAACGAACAAGGGTTGCATGCAAGGCCTGCCTCTGTATTTTCGAAAACTGCAAGTAAATTTAAGTCTAATGTTAGCATTGTACATGGTACTGGAGTTGCAAATGCTAAATCTATAATAAACATAATGAGTTTAGGTCTAAAAAAAGGTGAAGAAATTACAATTCGCACAGAAGGCATAGATGAAAAAGAAGCTTTGGAGGCTTTAGTAAGCCTTATAGAAAGTAAGTTTGGTGAAGCTTAGTTTAAAAAAACTTTAATATAATCATTTCATAAAAAGCCAACCTGTAATTATTTACAGGTTGGCTTTATTTATATTCGATCTTTTTAATATATTATATTATGTGTTCCGTACGCTCGATTATGTCGTCTTGAGTTTGTTTTGATAATACGTTGAAGAATGCACTATAGCCTGCCACACGCACAATTAAATCCCCATGGTCTTCTGGGTGCTTTTGTGCATCCAGTAAAACTTCTCTTGATACAACATTATACTGAACATGGAAACCATGCAAGCGGTTAAAGAACGTCCTTATGAGCATAATAAGTTTCATCCTATCTTCCTCTTTTTCAAGCATTTGTGGATTTACCTTTTGGTTTAAAAGCACTCCCCCTGTAATTTTATCAGTAGGCAATTTAGAAACTGATTTAAACACAGATGTGGGACCACTTTTATCCATTCCATGACTTGGAGAACACCCTTCAGCAAGTGGAGTATGTGCTCGCCTCCCATCTGGTGTTGCTGGAGTCGAGGCTCCCTGTGGAACATTTGCAGAGATTGAAGAGGTACCAGCATAGTACACTCCGCCAATAGGACCACGTCCATACCTTGTATTATGGTATTTACTAATCTCATCAATATATACCTCATAAGCATCCTTTAGTAGCAGATCAATATAGTCATCGTCGTTACCATATTTCGGTGCACCATTAATTAATGCCTCTTGAATATTCTTGGCCTCATCACCTGCAAAGTCATTTACTAAAGCATCCCATAATTTCGTTGGAGTAAAGAGCTTATCTTCAAATACACATTTTTTGATGGCAGCAAGAGAGTCCCCAAGATTTGCAATGCCAACCTGTGGACCGCTAATAAAGTCATAAACTGCACCTCCCTCTTTTAGAGTTAGGCCACGATCTATGCAATCATCAACTAAAGCAGAACATAAAATATCCGCAGCTTCTTTCTCTAGCACAGTATCTGCACAACTATCAATAATAACACTGTGACGTGTAAACTCACGGATGATTTTATCCCATGCAGTAAGCACTTGATCAAAGCTTTCCATATCTCTAAAATGACCAACACCCTGACATACTTTAATTCCGCTATCAATATCAACACCGTCATTTAATGCAATCATAAAGCTCTTTGCAAAGTTTAAGAAACTCATACCTGTGCAACGATAGCCCCATTTACCAGGAATAGCCACCTCAACGCATCCAATAGCGCTATAATTGTAGGCATCTTCCTCCGTAACGCCCTTTTCAATAAAACTAGGAATGATAATTTCATCATTGTTAAAAGCAGGCATACCTGTACCTAACCTAACAACCTCTATACACTCTTTCATAAAGGTATCATCTAGTCCACTGTGGTAGCGAACAGTTAAATTAGGTTGTGGTAGCTTGGTTTGTGCGGTGCTCCGCAAAATTAGGTAAGATAGTGGGTTAACGGCATCTTTTTTATCTGTTGTTTGACCGCCAACAGTAACATTTTGATAAAGTGGACTGCCAGCACTAAATCGAGTATGACTCCAAGAACGAATTTTATTAATAGTATAGGTCTTTAGCCATAAATTTGTTAGTAGTTCACAAGCGGAATCCTTTGTAACAATTCCTAGTGTAAGATCCTTCTCATAGAATGGATATAAATATTGGTCCATCCTTCCATAAGAAAGTGAGTGACCATTTGACTCAATTTGCAAGCATAAATGTACCATCCACAATGATTGGATAGCCTCATGCAAATTATCTGCCGGTGCATTAGGTACTTTATTCAAAATACGACTCATTTCCAAAAGTTCAGCTTTGCGTTCTCCACTTTGCGAACTTTGCGCTTGCTCTAAAGCAAGATCGGCATAACGCTTTGCAAAACAAACTACTGCCTCTAGAACAATGATAATACTACTATAGAAATAAGACTTATTTAGATTTTTATAGTCAGTTAAATCTAAAGCAGCAAGCCTCTCCTCGGTACGTCTCTTATACTCAGCTAAACCATATTTTAAAAGCTTTTCGTAATTAACAGCTAAGTGAGCGTCCCCAGAGGTAATATTGCCCTCGGCTTTTATAATCCCTAAATCATAAAATACTTTACTCTTAGCAGGCATAGCTGCAAGGCCACGATCTTTTAAGGTGTTATGCTCCCAATAAGGAGCTATATCTCTTAGATCCTGCTTATTTTCTTCTGTAATATAGAAACGGTCGCCATCACGTTTATCAAACTCATCAAGCTCCTCAATCACCCAATCCATTGCATATTCCGGAAAAATTGGAGCAGAACGATTAGAAGAGGCTTGATTTCCTGCAATTAGAGTTTGTGGCTCGATATATATGCTCATGTTTTTCAGTATATTCTCAAGCATTAAGGCTCTACGCAAAACCATTGGTTTGTCTGCGTGTAACTTGTAACTTTCCGTGGTAAGCTTAGCACGTTCTACACATACCATAGGCTTTGCATTTAATAAATCTTTACGAAAATCCTGCATTCTTGTAGTTAATTCACCAAAGTAACTCATTATTTCCCCTCCATACACACTATTTGTACATCTACATTATTTTCAAGTAATATATTTTTAACTTGTTCTGGTATTTTATTATCAGTAACAAGCGTATTAACTTCATTAGTTTTAAATTGAGCCACTACACCTTGCCTGGAAAATTTTTTAGATTCAGTTAATACAATAACTTTATTTGCGTTTTCAGCCATTGCACGTACGATTTCGGTTCTCATATGATTTTTGCCTGAAAAACCTGTTTTCTCAGTAAAACCATCTGTTCCAACAAACAGCTTATCTACATAAAAATCTTCAACACATTTACGGGTAAGAGGTCCAACAACAACTTGGCTTTCCTTCTGGTAATCGCCGCCAAGCAAAACTATTTTAACATCTGGACATTTTCTAATGTATGATGCTATAAATGCAGAATTAGTGATGATGGTAATATCACGTTTATTGTTTGCAAGTTCCTCAGCAAGTAGCGCACAACAAGAGCCAGATTCAATCATAACCGTTTCACCATTTACAACTAGTTTAGCAGCTAAGGTAGCAATATTATGTTTAACTTCATTGTTTAAAGCCAAGCGGTTGCTAATATCATCACTATTAACCATTACAGCAAAACCATGTTCCCTTTTTATAAGACCTTTTCCTTCAAGTAGTGCTAAATCCTTTCGGATTGTAACTTGTGATACATCTAGCTTTTCTGATAGTGCAGCGACCTCAATACGGCCACTTACATTTACAAGCTCTAATATTTTTACATGTCTATAGTTCATGGAATTCTTCCTTTCTTTCTTAATTATTATCCAAATTATATCCTATATGTTTCAAAAGAAAGAAATTAGTTTCTAATGAAACAAACTACCCTTTATCCACAATCTAATTATAACAAACATACAATGTAAGTCAATAATAATTTCATTCGAAAGCAAATAAGTTTCATATGAAATATTTGCTTTACTTTAAAATATGTCCATGTTACTATAAAGTTAGTAAAAATCTATAAATAAAAGTATATAAGGAGCTTTGAAATGGATAATTTAACTGCTTGCATTTTCAATATTCAAAAATATAGTATTCACGATGGACCAGGTATCCGCACTGTAGTATTTTTCAAAGGCTGTCCATTGAAATGCCTTTGGTGCAGTAATCCAGAGTCACAATGTGGTACACCACAGCTTGCCTTTGATGAAAGTAAAGTTCCCACCGTATTCGGCGAATACAGAAGCGTTGATTATATATTAAAAGAGGTTATGAAGGATAAAGACTTTTACGAAGAATCTAATGGTGGCGTTACCTTGTCAGGTGGTGAGGTATTGCTACAACATGAATTCGCGATTTATTTACTAACGCAACTAAAAAAGCACGGTATCCATACTGCTTGTGAAACTACAGGATATGCCTCACCAGAGATTTTCCAAGCTTTTATCAAAAATATTGATTTGCTTTTATTTGATATTAAGCACTATGATAGCCAAAAACACTATGCTGTTACTAATGTTTATAATGAAAAAATTATCCACAACTTAAAAACTGCAATTAACCAAGGAGTGGAAGTTATTATCCGAATACCAGTAATACCAGGTATTAATGATAGTTTGGAAGATGCACAAGGCTTTTGCAAGCTATTAAAAGAAGTAGGTGCAATAAAGGTAAATTTATTACCATTCCATCAATTTGGACAAAAAAAATACTCCTTATTAAATAAAGAGTATAAATTTGTAGATGTTGCTCAGCTACATGAAGAAGATTTGCAAGAGTATAAGGAAATATTCATTCAAAACGGCCTAGATTGTACAATATAATTGCCCAAAATCCACCCTTTTTTATTCCCACCCACATGCCACTTGCCACGTGGGTGGCACCTTCTATTTTAAATTTATTAAAAGTTCTCCAGCCTTTACTTGCTGTCCTTCTTTAACATTAATTGACTCAACCACGCCTGCTATTGAAGCGCTTACCTTTGTTTCCATTTTCATAGCCTCCACAACCATTAATGGCTGATTTTCAGTTACTGTATCTCCTTCTGCAACTAAGATGGATAAAACAGTTCCTGGTATTGGTGATCCAATCTCTAAGGGATTTAATGCATCCGCCATTTCTATAGTTTGAAAATCTTTCATAACTTTGTTGTTTTTATCTTTTATTTTTATTTCTCTTCTATTTCCATCCACCTCAAAAACAAGAACTTTGTTACCTTCTAAATCTAACTTACCAATGTGCACAAGCTTTATCATATAAGTTTTTCCATCAGCAATTTTGGCTTCGCAGGTTTCACCCTCGTCCAGCCCGTGAAAATACACATCACTCCCGATTCTACTTAGATCCCCAAACTCCTTAATATATTTCATATAGCCATCAAATACCTCTGGGTATAATGAGTAGCTTAATATATCTTTTTTATCTGGAGTAATATTAAATTTCTCTATTAAGTGTTTTTCTATCACACTGAAATCTTCATCTGGAAGTAATTCACCAGGTCTACAGGTAATTGGCTTCTCACCCTTTAAAACTAATCTCTGAAGCTTTTCTGGAAATCCTCCCATCGGTTGACCCATCATCCCTTTAAAATATGCTACAACTGAATCTGGGAAAGACATATTAGTTGCTTTTTCATATATATTTTCTGGAGTAAGCTCATTTTGAACCATAAATATTGCAAAATCCCCAACCATTTTAGATGATGGAGTTACCTTTACAATATCCCCTACCATTTCATTTACCATTTTATACATCTCTTTAATTTCATTAAATTTATGCCCGAGGCCGAAACTTTCTACCTGAGGTTTAAGATTAGAGTATTGACCTCCTGGAATCTCATATCTATAAATTTCAGCAGAACCAGATTTAAGTTCAGATTCAAATTTGTAATAAACTGGTCTTACCGCATCCCAATAATCTGAAATTTCCTGAATTCCTTTTGGCTCTATACCAGTATCTCTATCTGTATTCCTAAGTGTTGCAACAATTGAGTTTAATGCTGGTTGACTTGTAAGCCCTGACATACTGTTAAACGCGGTATCTACAATGTCCACACCAGCTTCAGCTGCCATAAGCACTGTAGCAACTCCATTTCCTGTAGTATCATGGGTATGAAGATGAATAGGCATTCCTACCTCTTGCTTTAAAGCATTTATTAACTTAAATGCAGCATGAGGCTTAAGTAATGCTGACATATCTTTTATTCCTAAAATATGAGCTCCTGTTTTTTCAATTTCCTTAGCTAGCTTAATATAATAATCTAAATTATATTTATCTTTTTTATTATTTAAAATATCCCCTGTGTAACAAATACAAGCTTCTGCAACCTTACCACTTTTAATAACTTCTTCAATTGAAATTTCCATTCCTTTTAGCCAGTTTAGAGAATCAAAAATTCTAAAAACATCAATACCTGTATCTGCAGATTCTTTAATAAATTCACGGATTATATTATCCGGATAATTCTTATAGCCTACTGCATTTGCTCCACGTATTAACATCTGGAAAAGTACATTAGGAATTCTCGATCGTAGCTGTGTAAGTCTTTCCCAAGGTGATTCATTTAAAAAACGGTATGCTACATCAAAAGTAGCACCTCCCCACATCTCAAGGGAAAACAAATCTCCTCCATAAACAGAGGTAGCCTTTGCTATCTTTAACATATCCTTTGTCCTCATTCTAGTTGCCATTAATGATTGATGAGCGTCTCTCATTGTGGTATCTGTTAACAATAATTTATTTTGACTTTTAATCCATTTTAAAAGACCTTCAGTTCCCTGCAAATCTAAAATTTGTTTTGTACCACTCAGTTTTTCAGGCATTATAATTTTAGGAACTACTGGCACGTCATAAGACTTTTTAATTCCGTTAGTTTCATTTACTACTTTATCTCCAATAAAATTTAGAACCCTGCTTTCTCCATCTGCCTTAGGTTCAATGGATATTAATTCAGGATTTTCTTCAATAAAACCTGTATTACATTCTCCCTTTAAAAAAGTAGGATGATTCAATACGTTAATTAGAAAACCTATATTAGTTTTTACTCCTGTAATTCTAGTTTCCTCCACAGCTCTAATAGACTTCTTTATAGCATCATGAAACGTTCTAGACCATGAAATATTCTTTACCAAAAGACTATCATAGTAAGGGCTAATTACCGCCCCAGCAAAACCATTTCCACCATCTAGCCTTATTCCAAATCCAGAGCCTGTTCTATATTCTTCTATTTTCCCAGTATCCGGTGCAAAGTTATTAGAAGGATCTTCTGTTGTTATCCGGCACTGAATAGAATAACCGTGAACTTTAACATCTTCTTGAGAAGAGATTCCAATACTTTCGGAATTTAGAGCGTAATCTTCTGCTATGAGTATTTGACTTTGGACTATATCAATACCTGTTACCATTTCTGTAACGGTATGTTCCACTTGAATTCTAGGGTTCATTTCTATGAAATAATGATTTCCATGAGCATCTACTAAGAACTCCAAGGTCCCAGCACTTCTATAATTCACTGATTTAGCTATTTTTAAGGCATCATTGCAGATTTCATTTCTTTTTTCCTGCGATATTGAAAAAGCTGGAGTGTACTCTACAACCTTTTGATGTCTTCTCTGAATAGAGCAATCTCGCTCATGCAAATGAACAATATTACCAAACTTGTCTCCAAGAACCTGTACTTCTATATGTTTAGCCTTTTCAAGATATTTCTCTATAAAAAGAAGGTCAATACCAAATGCCTTCTTTGCTTCACTTTTAGCACTTCTATAAGAAGAGGCGAGTTCCCCTTCGTTTCTTACAATTCTCATACCTCGTCCACCGCCACCAGCAATCGCCTTTAGCATAACAGGATATCCACATTTCTCTGCAAGTTTCTTTGCTTCATCTAGTGTTTCAATGTTTTTTTCATCACCAGGTATGGTTGGCACTCCTACTGCTTTTGCTACAATTTTAGATTTAATTTTGTCCCCAAGTTTATCCATCATTTCCGCTGTAGGTCCGATAAATTCAATACCTGCTTCAGCACACTTTTTCGCGAATTCAGGGTTCTCTGATAAAAAACCATACCCTGGATGAATGGCATCTACTCCTTTTTTAAGTGCAAGACTGATTATCTCATCAATGTTTAAATATGCCTCAACTGGATTTCTATTTTTTCCAATTAAATAAGCTTCATCTGCCTTAGTTTTGAAAAGTGAATATCTGTCTTCATTGGAATAAATTGCTACCGTACGAATTCCAAGTTCATGACAGGCTCTAAAAATTCTTATGGCAATTTCGCCTCTATTTGCTACTAATACTCTTTTAAATTTTTTCACTGTTATTACCCCCTGTATTAAGCTTTTGTGCACTTTAATATTCATTATTCATTACTAACAAGAATACAGTATTTTTTATGAGAATGCAATTTTATTTTCTTTATGATGTCAAATTTTTGGATTAATATGTAAATTTTAAAAAAATCCATCCACATGCCATTGCCACGTGGATGGCACCTTATTTCAATTTATTTAAGCTTTTTAATAACTCATTAAAATTCCTCTTTGCCATTACTTCCCTATCCTTATAGGTTCCCATTTTTTGTTTTTGTACCTTTTCATTTTGATCTAAGTTTACTAGTTCCTGTTTTATAGCTTCTCTAAAACTTGGGATGATATTTATTATCTTTTTTATTCCATAGACATATTCATCATCATAAAGCTTAAAACATTGAAATAATCCAGATGTAAGTCTCCCATCTGAAAACATATAAATATATCTATCACTCATTTCATCTGATAAATCAACTTCAATTTTATGCTTATACAACCTAAAGGTTACATCGTTCTTCTCAACAAAAACAGGAAATATCATAGAAAAAAGCACCGTAATTTTCTTTTCTTCCTCCACCAATCCTGAAAAATCATTCTCATTGAGTTTTTCAATTATGTCATCTGTAAAAATACACTTGCGTATTTCTTTTCCCAATTTGCTTCTTAATTTTTCCTCCTTCTCATCTGATAATAGATTATCTATTGAATTAAATAAATTATTTAGTGGGCTTCTAGTTTCATCTTTTCGCATAAACTTCCTCCTTAATAAACCACATTATATTTTTTTAAAACTATTTTGAGAACAAAAGAAACATTTTCCATAAAGTAGGGTATAAAAAAACAGCAACAATTCCTGAAATAGCCATAGTTATACCACTCATTGCTCCCTCAGTTTCCCCTATTTCCATAGCCCTTGCTGTACCCAGTGCGTGGGAAGAAGCACCCATAGCAATTCCTAGAGCAACACTATCTTTAATTTTGAATACACTATATAAAAACGGGCCACCAATTGAACCTATAATCCCTGTGATTATTATAGCTACAACAGTAATTGATGAAAATCCACCTAACTGATTTGATAATGCAATTCCTATAGGCGTTGTTATAGACTTAGGTATCAATGATTCAATAATCACATTAGAAAATCCAAATAATTTTGAAAGAAATACCACACATAAAAAACCTACAATAGCACCACTAAGAATTCCTAAAAGTATTGCAATGGCATTTTTTTTAAATAGTGCAAATTTCTTATACATGGGCAGTGCTAACGCCACCGTTGCAGGAAATAAGAAAAAGGAAATTATTTGACCTCCTTTGTTGTAGTCTTCATATTTAATATGTAACTTTGTAAGAAAAAGTATTAATATAATAACGGCTATCATAAGTGGATTAAAAATTGAAAGTTTTCCTTTCTTCTTTATGTAAATTCCAATTTCATAAGCCATAAGGGATGCTATTACACCAAAAACTGGTGAACTAATTAGATCATTCATATTTACGTCCACTCCTTAAAAATTTAACTACAAAGGCTGTTACAATCCAAACTAAACACGTAGAAAAAATAACTATAATAATAAATGGTATCCATTTTCCTTTTAGCACACCAAAGGCTGTCATTAGACCTACCCCCGCAGGAATAAAGAAAAAAGACATATTTGATAAAAGAAACTCGCAAAGTTCTTCTATCATTTCAACTTTAATTATTCCTATTTGTAGCCCTATGAACAGTAAAATAAGTCCAATAACTGATCCTGGAATTGGCAAATCGAATGTTAATTGTAATATGGTACCTATAAGATACGGAATTAAAATAATCATTAATTGTCTTAAGTACTTCATTATTTCACCTACTTGTTATATGATTTTATCTCCTTAAAATGCTAAAATCTAATTTTGTAAAACTAGACCATTTAGGTATAACATTGTTTGAAGCAGTAGTCAAAAGCAGAACATAGAAGATTTTGACTTAGTAAACGATAATCATAATTTCATAGATATGTAAATGTCCCATATACTTACTTTTCCTAAAAAAGGTGCCACCCACATGGCAAGTGGCATGTGGGTGGCATTCCTAATCTTACATCTCCAAATCCGAGTTATATTTTATAAAAACTTGAAATTATAGGTAGTACATAGTAAAATTAAACCAAGTAGTTCCAATAAATAAGCCGCATTCTCCCAGAATTATCAAAACATAAGTGGGATCTTTTGTTTAATAAAAAACATTTTGCTAATTAAGAAATAGGGGGAAATACAAATGAACGTGCTAATAGTAGAGGATGATAAATTACAAAGATTAAGTTTAAAAAAAATGGTGCAAGAAATAGATAAAACTATACATATATATGAATGTGAAGATAAAGATGAAGCTCTAGAAATTACAAGTGCTAACAACATAGATATATTTTATATAGATATTTCACTAAAAAATTCTTCAGGATTAGATTTTGCAATTGAGCTTAGAAAAATACCAAGATACGAATTTAGTTTGATTGTTTTTTTAACAACCCATATTGAATATATAAATCAAGCCTTTAAAGAAGTTCATTGTTATGACTATATCCTAAAGCCCTATGATATATCTGATGTAATGAATATGACAAAACGATATATATTAAATGGTAATAATATATCGGAAACTAAAAAGGATAAGCGCTATGTGGTTTTCGAAGTTAGAAAAGGTATTAAGGTAAAAATATTTGTTGATGAAATAATTTTTATAGAAGTTGAACTTAGAATATGTTTGATACATACAGTAAATGGTGTTTATAAAATTAATAAATTAGCTCTAAAGAACATTATTAAGCTTATAGATTGTACTAATATACTTCAGTGCCACAAGTCCTTCGCTGTTAATATTAATCATATACGGGAAATACAGCATATAGATAATAAATTAAGTGAAATTCATTTTGAAAATTATAATAGAAATGCTCTTTTAGGTTACAAATTCAAAAGTACTATAATGGAAGATTTTCAATAATCTTATCAAATTAAATTTGTTATGTCAGGAGCTGAATAAATGATATATATACTACAAGAGTTTTTAGTTAATTCTGTAGAATTGACTACATTCATGGTATTATGGTCAAAGTTTTTTTTAAAAGATGATAATAATTGGTTTAAAAATTTCTTTATAATTTTAATAAGCGCCGGCATAATGATTGAAACAAACAAAATGAATATTTACTTAAATGTATTTATCAGTTTTATAAGTATAATATGCTTAATTAAATTTACTTATAAGAAATCGTTTATCAAGACAACATTAGAGTTTATTATGTTTTTTTCTATAAATATGGTAATGGAATCATTTCTTATTGCTTTTATAACTTTCATTGGATTTACATATACAGATAAATTTATAATGAATATTACACTTGTTTTTTGCGAATTAATTTTTATTATTTTTATATTAAGAAGTAATTTTGCTAAAAAAGCAAGTAATTTCATTGAAGTAGAATCTAAGATATTATATTATTTTATAATTAATTTAGGGTTATACACATTATTTTCTAAGTTTATATGGGAGTATAATAAAAATATAATATTGAACAATTTGCTACTATATATTTTTATTGTCATATTTATGTTGTCCACAAATATATTTTTATACTATTATATTGTTAAAATAAGTGAAGATAAAAAGGTTTTAGAAGTTCAAAATAAGTACGCCCCTATTTTAATTGATATAATAGAAGATATTAGACGTAAACAGCATGATTTTAAAAATCATTTAAACACTATAAATGCAATAGTAGAAATAGCAAGTGACCAAGATGTTAAGTATGAATTAAAGAAGTATATAAGTTCATTGAAATGTTCAAATAGCCTTATAGAAGATATTCTATATATAGATAATATTATAATTAAAGCTATAATTTATAATAAATTGTCTGAAGCGAATAGATTAAATATAAAATTAATATTCAATGTGACAAATAATTCATTAGAAAATAGTTTAAATGATTATGAAATTTCAGATATACTAAATAATCTCTTAGATAATGCCTTTGAAGCCATTAAAAATAGTAGCAATGATAAGTTTGTTATATTAAATATATTTACTGAAGGAAGTAATAATATTATAGAGGTTAAAAATTGTGGAATAACAATAAAACCAGATAATATAAGTAATATTTTTGATATAGGGTTTTCTACTAAAGAAGGAAAAAATAGAGGCTATGGTCTTTACAATATAAAAAAGATTGTTGAAAAAACCGGCAGTGATCTTCAGTTGATCTTTGAAGATAATTATACTGTCTTTAGAATATCTTTTAAACAAGCTTTTAGAAGAAATCGGTTGTCCACGAAAAGCAGAATAAAGAATGTAAACACAAGTCTTAATGATTAAATTTCTTTTCATGCTATTGAATAGACGTTTTGTGCATTTACTATTGTTTTAATTTTAAGAAGTCATAAAATATAAGCTAGTAATGTATTTAACATTACTAGCTTATATTTTTAACAAATTTATCTATTAAAGGAGATCAACCTATGCTTATCGTGCAAAATCTTAGTAAAAAATATTCTAAAGAATTAGTTATAAATAATATAAGCTTTCAAGTTAATGAAGGTGAAATTGCTATTCTTTTAGGTCCAAATGGTGCTGGAAAAAGCACTACAATAAAATGCATTACTGGACTATTGAAATATGCTGGGGATATTGAAATTTGTGGTCACAAAAATAAGAGTATTGAGGCAAAAAAGTTATTTTCCTATGTTCCAGAAGTTCCAGCCATGTTTGATTTACTTACGGTTTATGAACATATAGAATATATGGCAGCTGCTTATGGAATAACGGACTATAAGAAGCAAGCTGAAGATTTACTTGAAAGATTTGATTTAAGTGATAAAAGAGCTAAACTTGGAAAAGAGCTGTCCAAGGGCATGATGCAAAAGGTAAGTATTTGTTGTGCCTTAATAACAGCGCCTAAGGTAATATTATTTGATGAGCCCCTGATGGGCTTAGATCCTAAAGCTATAAAAGAATTAAAAAAAGGACTTATAGAGCTCAAAGAAAAAGGCTGTTCTATTCTAATAAGTACTCACATAATCGATAGTGTTGATGAAATTTGGGACAAGGTATTGATAATGAAAAATGGAAATATAGTTCTATCCGGTACAAAGCAAGAGCTTATGAGTAGGAATGAGAGTCTAGAGGAACTCTTCTTTGAAGCTACGGAGGACAATCTATGAAGCCTTTAATTTATATAATAAAAAAATCTGTAAAAAATAGTATGTTAGAACTAAAGAGAAAGCCAGCAAAGCTAATTGGCTATATTGTAGTTTTTATCCTTTTGTCTCTAACCCTAATTTTTAGTGGCGATAAAAGCAGCCAACGAAAGACTTTAGATCCAGCATTGTACAATACTATTGTGGGAATAGTTATATTAATATTTACCGCACCAGACCTTTATTCCTCTATAAATAATGGTGCAACTTTTTTTAGAGGCGCTGACATAAACTTAGTGTTTACCTCTCCCACAAGTCCTCAAAAAATTTTAGTATATGGATTTATAAAACAAATATATACCTCCTTTATAGCAGTGTTCTTTATTTTATTTCAAGCGCCTACACTTTATCGTTTTAATAATATCAAATCCTATGGAGTTATAGTAGCTGTTTTCGGCTTATTTATTATGCTTATTTTTAATTCAATACTAAAAATATTATTATATTCAATAGCATCTAAAAATGATAGAAATAAAATTTTTCTAAAAACTACTTTTAAAATTTTAGGAACACTTATAGTTATAGCTTACTTTATAGAATTGTATATAACTAAATCACCTGGCACGGCTATTATATCCTTGCTAAATAATTCTGCTATTTCTTATATTCCTGTATACGGTTGGGTAAGGGCAATTATATTGTCTTCAATGAATGGTATTGGTATAACATTTTTTGTTTATATAGCTTTAATTATTGCATCTGGCGTCCTTTGCAGTTATATAATTCAATCTTTTGAGCTTGACTATTATGAAGATGTCCTAGCTTCAACTGAATTAAAAGAAAAAGCTATCTCCGCCACCCGCCGGGGTGAAAAAGTATTTTTACAGACAGGTAAAAAACCTAGAGTAAGAAAAGTTCAGTACACTAAAAAAGGAAAATTTGCCTCAGCTATATTTTGGAGACAAATATTAGAGTATAAAAAGACTGGTTTTGGATTTATAAACATAGGGTCTGTTATATATGGAGTTATAGCAATAACTGCAGGATTATATAGTCCTTTAAAGGATTTAAGGATGATCTTAGGGGGCATGATATATCTTCAATTGATTTTTACCTTTGCTAGCAAGTGGCAAAAGGATTTATCAAATCCATATATTTATATGCTACCAGACCATGCCTTTAAAAAGGTTATCTATGCAACTACAGTTGATAATTTTAAAAACCTTATTGATGGAACTATAGTATTTGTAATAACGGGAATATTATTCAAAAGTACTATAATTCTTATTCTTCTTAATATAATGGCCTTTGTATCAATAGGTTCTCTTTTCATCTATGGTGGAATTCTCACTAGGAGAGTTTTAGGCAGTGGTAATAACATAGTATTTAAATCCCTTATAAGAATGGCAATCTTAGTTCTAATAATTGCGCCAGGAATAGTTCTTTTGACTATATTATATAGTTTTGCTGGACTGTTTATAGCCTACATGATATTTATTGCCTATAATATTCTTTTTAGCAGTTTAATAATTTTTCTGGGCAAAGGAGTATTTGAAAATATTGAATTATAGAGTTAATTTAGAGAAGTATATTATATAATAACAGTCTATAAACACAGTAATTTCATAACAGTAAATTAAATTTTTAAAAATAATGTAATGTAATTGTTATCATGGGGAAAAAGCCAGATAATTGTTAAATTTATAACAATGTGCTATTGTAAATCATCTTAAATAGTTTTTAGATTAAATCTAAGGTATATATTTTATATTAATTATAAGAAGAGGTGCAGAATCATGGGGGTAAAAATTATTTTAGATAAAGAGAAACAAAAGAAAAAAAGAAGAAATCCAGCATTTATTATATTAGGAATAATTTTTACTGTAGTTGGGATACAAGTAATTAATATGTATTCTACTATGTCAAAATACAAGTTAAAAATATATCCGCAAGTGTGGGTAGAAGATATATCTGTAGGTGGAAAGACAAAGGATGAGGCAAAAAATGCTATTATTGAAAATTATAATAATCTCATTGCTAAAAAAAATATAACTATAAAAGTTAATGACACACAATATACAATTAATGTAGGAAAACTTGATATGAAAAATGATTATATTAATATCATTGATAAAGCTTATGATATTGGCAGAAAAGAGAATATCTTTAAAAATTATTTTGCCATAACGTCTCCTGTAAAGAAAATTTTTCAGCTTAATAATACATTCAGCTATGCTGTTGTAAATACAGTTCTTAAAGCTATTGTTTTAGATAATACTAAAAAAGCAAAAGATGCAGCAATTATTAAAAACGATTTTGGAAAACTAATTATTACAAAAGAAGCCTACGGGTATACGGTTAATTCTGAAAGTTTAAAAAAGGATATAGTGAACAAAGTTAATAATATTGAGCAAGAAGAAAATTTAATAATCCAACCTGAATTAAAGAAAATTCAACCTAAGATTAAAGAAACGGACTTAAAAAGTATAAATACTAAATTATCTAGTGTTACAACTAACTTTGTGAATTCAAATGAAAATCGCTCGGAAAATATTAAAGTAGCTTCTGATGCTATAAATGGAAAAGTACTTATGCCAGGGGATACTTTTAGCTTTAATGATATCGTTGGTGAAAGATCTAGTGAAAATGGATATAAAATTGCAAAAGGTATTATAGATAATAAACTTGTAGATGACCTAGGTGGTGGAGTGTGCCAAGTTTCAACTACACTTTATAATGCAATCCTTAGAACTAATATGGCCTCTGTAGAAAGGTACCACCATACTTTAGCTGTTGGCTATATAGGTAAAGGATTGGATGCTACCGTTGCTTATGGGCTTCTGGATTATAGGTTTAAAAATACCTATTCTTACCCAATATTCATAGAATCTATAGTACAAAACAAAAATGTAACATTTAATGTCTACTCAAATTCAACTCTTAACAAGAAAAAATATGACATTGTTAATGAAGTAGTGGGAGACAAAGTAAATGTATTTAAAGTTACTTATATAAATGGTAAGTTATTATCCAAAGCTTTGCTTTATACGGATAATATTGCATAAAAAGGGCTAATATCAGCTCTCTATCACTAAAAAAGACCCCCTATACAAGGAGGTCTTACTTTTGGTTTACTTAAATTAATTTCTCTTCAACTACTATAAATGCTCTCCAAAAACTCCCTCATCAAATTCAAACAAACACCTTTCCGATATTCAGCTGTGGACTTTTCATCATCAATAGGAACTATAATTTTAACATACTCTTTCTCTATATCCTTTAAAATAATTTCAAGTTTTTCCTTATTAAGTCCCTTAAGACTATCCTCAAGCTCCTTGGATCTAACTACCCTAGCTCCGGCTGCTCCAAATGCCATTCTTATATCTAAAATCTTCTCCCCCTCCAAAATATAAAGCCCTATAAAAGATGCTTTCAAAAGAGCAGGGAATTTTTTTGTACCTACTTTCTTATAGTAATATGAATTCAGATTATTGCTTGGGATTCTAATTTCCACTAAAAGTTCCTCTGTTTTTAAATCTCTTTTACCTGGCCCCAATATAAAATCCGATATTTCCACTTCTCTTGTTCCACTTAAGCTTTCTATTATTACATAAGCATCTAAAGCATATAAAAGTGGTAATATCTCTCCTTCAGATGAGACGTTGCATATATTTCCTCCTATAGTAGCTGCATTTCTAATGGTCACTGATGCCATAGATAATATTATCTCATGAAAGTACTTAGGTAATACTGTAGTTTTTTCTAATTCAGTAAGTGTACAGCCAGCTCCAATAGACACATATTTTTTGTTTATTTGAATTTTCTTAAGTTCTTGCAAATGCTTTATGAGTATTATATCACTATCAAAGTCAGATAGTCCGCCAGACCATTTCTTTGCTTTTACCATTAAATTAGTTCCACCAGCTAAAATTATGCATTTTTTTTTATTTAAAAACCTTACGGCTTCATCTTTACTTTTAGGTATGATTGTTTCTGGCATAGTCATTGCCCCCTTTTGAAGCTAGAGATATCGCTTCTATACTGATATTATATCATGTATATCTACATAAATCGCTAGGTATTCTTTCTCATGCATCAATATAATTATACTTTTGCTGGCACCTTATATATAATTTACATAAATTCACATAGTCAAGAGGGCTATTTCATTTTTTTTGCAATGGCAAGTGCAACATTTTCAGGAGAAAGAGGCAGTTTATAAAAATTAATGCCTAGTGCATCATAAAGTGCATTTCCAATAACGGATGGTACAGAAATCATGGGGTGTTCACCAACACCTCTTGCGCCAAAAGGCCCATCTGGTTGAGGATTTTCAATTAATATAGGAATAATCTCAATTGGAATATCCTTTGCTGTAGGTATTTTATTATCTGTAAATGAAGGATTCATAAGCCTTCCCTCTGAACTGAACTTATACCCTTCCATCCGATTGGTTTCAGGTATAGCTTTGATATCAATAATATGCTGGGGCATTTCTGCATTATGACGAAGAACAATCATTAAGTCTGTTCCACCAGCCATAATTCTAGTGCCGTCATTCTGCTTCAGATAATCCAGAGCTTCTGTCAAGAGTTGTGGTTTTACATAATCAAACTTGCTTAACACGATTGACCTCCCTATTGTACTGCCTAAATGGCGTACATTAAATTTACTATATGACCCTTTAAATTAAAAATCCCCCCGAACTATTAGTCCGAGGGATGATAAATTTTATTTATTTCTATTTAATAATGTATTTAATACAATTCCAACTATTGCAGCAAGACTTAACCCTGAAATTGTAACGTTTTCATTTATAGGTATACCAATATTAATTCCTGTGTATTTTTGTAGATAAGTTGTGCCGAGACCTATAATTAACATAGCAGCTATTACTGTAATAATTCCAGCATCATATTTTTTAATATTGGTTTTCATATTTTTAACACCAATAAGTGCAATCATAGTAAAAAGCATTAAACTTATTCCACCCATTACTGGAGTTGGAATTGACATCAGGAAACCGCCAACTTTTGCAACAAATCCAAGGATAATTGCAAATATAGCAGTAAGTCTTAAAATTGATGGATCATAGTTTTTTGTAAGTGCTAAAACTCCTGTATTTTCACTATAAGTAGTATTTGCAGGTCCGCCTATAAACCCGGCAACCAATGTAGCTAATCCATCTCCAAGTAGTGTACGATGTAAGCCTGGGTCCTTAATAAAGTCTTTTCCTACTACCTGCCCGTTAGTTGTTATATCCCCAACATGCTCCATGAAAACAGCTAGAACCACTGGAGTAATAATTAAAATAGCACCTATATCGAACTTAGGGAAAGTAAAATTAGGTATTGCAACTACAGCCGCTTTACTTATTATTGAAGTATCAACAAGCCCCACTGCAAGACACACTAAGTATCCTATAACAACACCAGATAAAATTGCGATTTGTTTAAAAAATCCTTTGCCTTTAAAAGTTATTAATAATGCAGTGCCTAGAGTTATAGCTGCAACCCATATCTTAACCTTGGCCATATCAATTGCCACTGGAATTAAGTTAAGTCCTATTAGCATTATCATTGGCCCTACTACTTGTGGTGGTAATACATTTTTGATTTTTTCAACGCCAATTTTTTTAATCAGAATGGATATTATTACATAAATAAAACCAGCTACTACAATTCCTCCCTGAGCATAAGTCAGGTCTCCATTGTACATTCCCTTTACTGTAATTATTACTGGTATAAATGCAAAGGAGGATCCTAAAAATACAGGCACTTTTCCTTTAGTACATAAATGGAATATAAGAGTACCTACCCCTGCAGCAATTAAAGCCACTGATGGGTCTAGTCCAGTTAGTATAGGAACCAAAACTGTGGCTCCAAACATTGCAATTAAATGTTGGATAGCTAGAATAGTTTTTCTGGATGTTTTCAGGAACTTTGAATTTTCTTTACCATTCATAGTATTAGGACTATTTACCATATAATATTCTCCTTATATATTAGTATGTAACTTCTCTAATTAAAGAGTTAGCTATTTAATATATATGTGTGTGTTTTACTAAATATGGTTGTTTATTTGTAAATATTTATCTGTTAAATTCAAATAATCACCATAGTAGCTTAAAATCTAAGTTACTATGGTGATTGTATTTTGATATTATTATCATGCTTCAGCAGAAGATTGATACTCCTCCCGAATCATAAAAGATTTACATAGCTTTATATAGTCATCAATATTACTTTTTAAGTCCATTTCCAATGGCAAGTGCAACATTTTCAGGAGAAAAAGGTAAATTGTAAAAATTAATGCCTAGTGCATCATAAAGTGCATTTCCAATAACCGATGGCACCGAAATCATAGGGTGTTCACCAACGCCTCTTGCACCAAAAGGTCCATCCGGTTGAGGATTTTCAATTATAATCGGAATAATTTCCATTGGAATATCCTTTGCTGTAGGTATTTTATTGTCAGTAAAGGAAGGATTCATAAGTTTGCCTTCTGGACTGAACTTATAACCTTCAATTATTGCAGATCCAATTCCTTGGAGTACTCCCCCCATGATCTGACCTTCAACAAGCTTCTTGTTGATTGCCTGGCCTATATCAAAAGCAGAAGCTATTTTAATAATCTGAATGTCTCCCGTTTCAATATCAACTTCTATTTCAACTCCATGGGCTCCGAAAGTCCAGTCAAGAGCAGGAAATCCCTGTCCTGTTACCGGGTCTAGGAAAGTAAGACCATCAGCCATATAAGTGCCTTTTGCTATAAGCGGTCCGCCTATGCCATTGCCATTTTCATAAGCATATCCAAGTGCAAGATCCTTATACTTTATTTTTTTATTTTTATGATGAATAAGATAAATATATTCATCTTTATGTGCTAGGTCCTCAATAGAACTTCGAAGTGCTTGCGCGGCCATTTCTTTCATTTGTAGTAGCATATTCTGTGCACATTTCTTTACTGCATTCCCACCCATAAAGGTATATTTTGATGCAACGGTAGACCAGTCATAAGGATGACGGCTTGTATCAGTATCCCATATTACCTTTACCTTTTCTATTGGCATATCAAGTACTTCTGCTGCAATTTGTGCCATTATTGTGTTTGCTCCTTGACCAATATCTACAACGCCAATCATTATGCGGACATTACCATCATCATCCATCTGCATAATTGCAGAGGTAGAAGTGTGGGGAGGCATAGCAGGAGCTTTCTGAAGGCAAGCAAGGCCCTTCCCACGCAGCTTTCCTGTATTGATATTCGACCTACGCTCAGCCTCAGAACGGTACCCTGTCCATCCGATTTCCTTTGCTACAGCAGCTAGACATTGATCAGGCGCTCCTGAATTTTCACTTATCTCCTCGCCACTTATTGTTAGGCAACCTGGTCTTAATATGTTTTTCATACGAAATTCATAAGGATCCATTCCAAGTTTCTGTGCCACCATATCCATCTGTCGCTCTATAACCCAATGTGTTTCAAGATGCCCAAAGCCTCTATACGCTGTGCTGAACACTTTGTTTGTATAGAGTGTTCGAGAGTGGAGCTCAATATTAGGTACCTCATATGGGCCCGCACCGGAATAGGTGGCTGACTTTCCAACATTTACACCGTAATCCGCATAAGCTCCACTGTCCCAATCGTAAAAAATTTCAAATGCAGTAATCTTTCCGTCTTTTTTTACACCGGTTTTAACACGTCCTCGCATGCCAGCCCTAGTAGGAAGCTGATTGAATTCCTCTTCCCTTGTTGCAATTAACTTCACAGGGCGGCCTTTACAGGCACGTGAGAGAACTGTTACCAGTGGTTCTAGGTGTATTCCTGCCTTGCCTCCAAAGCCTCCACCCACATAGGGTACAATTACCTGTATATCACCTGTGGATATATGAAGAGCTTTTGCAAGAAGCTTGCGTACTGCAAAGGGCGATTGAGTTGATGACCATATTTTAACTTTATTTGTATAGATGTCAGCCTGTGCTATTGCAACATGAGTCTCCATAGGCGCATGGGCAACTGCAGGCAAAGTAAGCTCATTTTCAACAATCAGGTCAGCCTCCTCAAACCCTTTTTTTATATCCCCCTTTATGGTCTTGTTCCAACTTGCAATGTTAGAATCAGGCTGTGGGAAGAAAACATTTTTAATATATTCAAGATCATTTATATCTTCATGAACAAGTATCTTACCTTCTAATGCTTCATCAATAGTTTGTATGCTAGGAAGCACCTTATACTCAATTTTTATTTTAGATACTGCAAGTTCAGCGGTCTTTTCATCCACTGCAGCTACTGCAACAACCGGCTCTCCCTGATATCTAACAGTACCTCTTGCAAGTATACGCTTATCAACCATATAGAGTCCCACAAGATAAGGTATGTCATCACCTACAAGAATAGCTTTAACCCCAAGTAAAGCTTTAGCCTGACTTACATCTATGGATACAATTTCTGCTCTTGCATAGGGAGAATAAAGACATTTAGCATGCAACATTCCAGGGAATTCTAGGTCCGCTGTATAGGTTGCTTGCCCTGTTACTTTTTCCAATGCTTCAACTCTGTCAGAAGGTTTCCCAATATGGCGGTACTCTTTATCACTCATTTTTCATTTCCTCCCTTTCTAGCTTTGCAGCTGAAGCTATAGCCCTTATAATGGGAACATATCCTGTACAACGGCAAAAATTACCTGCAATGGCTTCTATTATTTCACTCTCATTTGGGTTTGGATTTCTGTCTAGAAGCGCACGCGCTGACATTAGCATACCTGGAGTGCAGAAACCACACTGTAGTGCATCATGGCTTATGAACTCCTGCTGAAGGATTGAAATTTTTCCGTTTTTATTAATTCCTTCTACTGTTATAATGCTTTCGTTCATAGCTTCCAAAGCCAGTATGATACATGAATTTACAGCAACACCATTCATTATAATTGTACAGGCTCCACATTCACCCTCACCACAACCTTCTTTTGAACCGAAAAGCTTTAACTCCCTACGTAAAAAATTAAGAAGAGTCATGGTAGGATCAATATAAGCACATACACTTTCTCCATTTACAATGCAGCTAAGTAGCACTTTTTTAAGTCCTGAATCAACATAGGTAAAACAAGTTCCTTCATTATTATGTTTTTCGCACATACTATTTACCTCCCATTGTTAATAAATGTAGCAAAGCACGTTTTACAAGAACTCCGGATATATGAATACGATACTGCGCAGAAGACCTAACATCGGAAATTGGCTTTATAATATTGTGTACTTCTTTTTCAGCCATCTCTGCAAGCTCCGCGGTTAATGCCTTAGAACTGAGAATTTCTTCAAGCTTTGTTATCCTGATTGGTGTTGGTGCCACAGCAGTGATAGCTAATTTTATTTTTTTATCCACTGTCATCCTGGCAGTTACACCCACTATAGCAAGGTCATGCCCCTTTATTCTTGCCTGTTTCAAAAATATGCTACTATCTCCTTCTAAAACCTCTGGAAGAAAAACACCAATGACAAGCTCATTTCTCTTAAGCACTGTCTTCTTCACACCAGTAAAGAATGAATTGATATCAACTATTCTAGAGCCTTCGGTACTTGAAATATGAACTTTTGCATCATATACCATAAGTGGACCTGCAAGGTCCGCGCCAGGTGATGCGTTACAAATATTTCCTACAAGAGTAGCACGGTTTCTGAGTTGGTAAGAAGCAAGTAAATTTGATGCTTGCACCAATGCAGGATACTTATCAAGGATTAACTTTGATTCTGCAACCTGATTAACAGTAACGCAGGCGCCGATAAATAAACCCTCATTTGCTTTATATTCTAGCATATTTGTCTCAGGTATTGCCTTGATATCAAGAATATGTTCAGGTATTTCTGCATTATGACGAAGCATAATCATTAAATCTGTTCCACCTGCTAAGATTTTAGTGCCATCATTCTCCTCAAGATAATTAAGAGCTTCTACTAATAGTTCCGGTTTTACATAATCAAACTTGCTTAACACTGTTGACCCCCTTATTGCATCGCTCAAATAGCGTACATTTTTTTTATATTCACATTCCAATTTGGTATGTATCCCTCTAAATTAAAAATCACCCCCGAACAATCTGTTCAGGGGACAAAAATCCTTATTACTAATAAATAAATTTAACAGCCTTACTTGGTTTTTACTAGCTTATTTGTATTTAATATTGCATTTAATACAATTCCAACTATTGCTGCAAGACTGAGCCCTGATATTGTAACGTTTTCATTTATAGGTATTCCAAGATTAATTCCTGTATATTTTTGTAGATAAGTTGTTCCAAGCCCTATAATTAACATAGACGCTATCACTATTATTATTCCCGCATCATATTTTTTAATATTTGTTTTCATATTTTTACCACCAATAAGTGCAATCATAGTGAAAAGCATTAAACTTATTCCTCCCATTACTGGTGTAGGAATTGACCTTAAGAAACCTCCAACTTTTGCAACAAATCCAAGAAAAATTGCAAATATAGCAGTAAGTCTTAAAATTGATGGATCATAGTTTTTTGTAAGTGCTAGAACTCCGGTGTTTTCACTATAAGTAGTATTGGCAGGTCCACCTATTAAACCAGCAAATAATGTAGCTAAGCCATCTCCAAGTAAAGTACGATTTAAACCCGGGTCCTTAATAAAATCTTTTCCTACTACCTGTCCATTAGTTGTTATATCACCAACATGCTCCATGAAAACAGCCAGTACCACTGGAGTAATTATTGCTATAGCACCTATATCAAATTTAGGAAATGTAAAGTTCGGTATTGAAACTATAGCCGCTTTGCTTATTATTGAAGTATCAACGAATCCGATTGCAAGACACACTATATATCCTACAATAACACCAGATAAAATTGCCATTTGTTTAAAGAAACCTTTGCCTTTAAAGGTTATTAATAATGCTGTACCTAAAGTTATAGCTGCAACCCATAGTTTAACTTTGGCCATATCAATTGCTACTGGAATTAAATTAAGACCTATTAATATTATCATTGGACCTACTACTTGTGGTGGCAAAACATTCTTGATTCTATCAACGCCAACTTGTTTAATAATCAAGGATACTATTACATAAATAAAGCCAGCTACTACAATACCGCCCTGAGCATAAGTCAAATCTCCATTATACATTCCCTTTACTGTAATTATTACTGGTATAAATGCAAAGGAAGAACCTAAAAATACAGGCACCTTTCCCTTAGTACATAAATGGAATATGAGAGTACCTACCCCTGCAGCAATTAATGCTACTGCTGGATCTAGTCCTGTTAGGATAGGAACCAAAACCGTAGCACCAAACATTGCGATTAGATGTTGAAGAGCTAGTAAAACTCTTCTTGATGTCTTTAAAAACTTTGAGGTCTCTTTTAACTCTGGCGTGTTAATATTGCTTACCATATAAAATCCTCCCTTTATATTAATATATTGGTTCACTAATTTAAAAAGGTATCTGTTTTACATATATATGAGCAATTTACTAAATATGGATGATTGTTGATATTATTGTAGGGATAGTTACTAAGAAATTAAAGCGCCGTCTCCTTTGACAACCATTACTTAGTAACTGTCCCTAATGTTAAACAAAAATATGTGAACTACTATATACTATATAGCTTTGAAGATAAATCCAAAATAATCCTTGCCAATGCCTTCTTTTACAACTCCTACTGTTGACATAAGTTTCATTCCTATCTCAGGGTTTTCAACTTCGAGTTGTCCTGTTACAACAAGGCCATTTGTGAATTTAACAATTCCAAAACCCATATATGGTTTCATATATCCCTCTGGAAGATTATACACTTTCGTATAGGTTACAAGAGTTACATCTCCATCTAATACAACTTCCTCAAACTTTCTATTTCCACACTTTTTACATACATAATGCTTAGGATGGTGAAGCTGACCACAAGCTGTGCATTTATAAGCATACATTTTTTCCTCCATAATTATGCCTCCTCCTTAGTGAGTATCGTTGCAACAACATTATTGCCGAAACCACCAAAGTTAACACAAAGACCAGCTTTAGCGCCCTCTACTTGACGTCCTGTAGCTTCTCCCCTTAGTTGCTTTACAATTTCTACAACCTGGGAAACACCAGTTGCCCCAAGTGGATGTCCTTTTGCTTTTAAGCCTCCCGAGGTGTTAATTGGAATAATACCGCCAATCTTTGTTTCTCCATTTCGAGCTGCAATATGCCCCTCACCCCTCTTGAAAAATCCAACCTCTTCTGATTCAACTATCTCTAGTATTTGGAATGCATCATGAAGCTCTGCAACATCAATATCTTGTGCTGTAAGCCCTGCCATTTTATATGCCATTTGTGCTGCAAGACGAACAGCAAGTAAATCCGTAGGTACTTCTCTTTCAGCCACTGCATGAGTGTCTGTTGCTGAGCCTATGCCTGCTATTTTTATTGGTTTTTTAATAAATCTATCTGCTTTGTCCATGGCACATAATAAAACTGCTGCTGACCCGTCAGATACAGGACAACAATGATACATTCGAAGTGGTTCTGCAACATATGGATTCATTATATGTGCATCTTCATCCTCTGTTATGCAATAAAGATTAGGCACCACATTTATATGTGCTACTGGGTTATGAACTGCATTCTCGTGATTCTTTACTGCTACTATTGATAAATCCTTTTCAGTTATCCCATACTTCTCCATACATAATTTTGTAAAAAGTCCTGCGAAGGCTGGCAGTGTTAGTCCATAGTTATATTCAGCCTCTGGGTGAAGCATTGTGGCAACGAAATCCGTTCCTTCCCAACCGCTAACAACCCTCATCATTTCTCCCCCAACTACAAGCACACAATCACACATACCACTGGCTATAGCCATATATCCAAGTTTTATAGCAGATGCTCCTGAGGCTGGACCATTTTCTATTGTTTCAGCCATTGCTGGTCTCAAGTTCAAGTAATCCACAAGTGCTGATGCAATACCACTTTGTTTATTAAGGATACCAGCACCCATTGTAGCTACAAAAACCTGGTCAATTCCATGTCCCATACCTGTTTTCACACCAGCATCATCTAGTGCCTGAACTGCGGCCATACTAAGCAAGTCAGAAAATGTTCCGCCTGACATTTTACCGAATTTACTATGACCAACTCCTACAATACCGACTTCTCTCATCTTTTATACCCTGGAATTTGAGCATAAGTTTCTGGAAGAATTGGATTATCTGCAGTTTTAAGTAGTTCTTCCTTTATAGGACGGCGACCACCGAGTTTAGTACCTTTATGTTTTTCCCACAAGGCTTTAGTTAACACATATGTTGGTACTCCACCTAGCTCATGCCAAGTTTCTGGTCTTGATTCAAGTTCATATTCAATCATCCATCTCTTAAATCCATTTGGACTCTCAGCAACGATTAATACTTCTTCTTGATTTAAGAAATCTAGATGATATTCCATTTTTGCAGCAAATAATTGTGCTCCAATTCTAAGTCCTTGCTTTAATGTCATTGTATGATAGGACATTCCTACCTTTTCATCAACCATACGGCCATTTACTATTCCTACTATTATTCCATCTATTGTTCCAATTAAGCAATATTCATCTTTTACTCTATATCTGTAGTAACCTAAAAGCTCTGAGTATATTCTAGATGCAACAATATCATAAAAATCAGCTTCCACTGTCATAAGCGGCTTTACCGCTTCTAAAATGTGTGGCACTTCTTCTCTTCTAATTTGACGAATTACTAATTTTTCTCCAGTGGCCATAGTGATATACTTAGGTGGATAAGGTGCCATTGGTGTCTCCACTGGTCTAAGGCTTTGCTCCATTTTATCTACTATCATTATTTATCATCCTTTCAAATCTATATTTTTATATTAAGTTTTTATCTGGATCTTGCAATCATTTTCTTTTTAAAAACTACTCTGCGTCAAATGCAACTATACGGGATATGCAAGATTCTCCGCCTTCAAATCTCCATGGGAAACATCCTATTATTAATCTCTTACCAAGTACCTTATCAATATCTCCACCAACATTTTCAGCATGAATAATATTTAGTGGAAATAAATCATAATGCATAAATTGATAATCATCCTCTGGCCAGAAATCTTCAATACCTTTACCGTCATATTTAGCTTTTAAATATCTATCTGCTCGTCTTGCTTCTTTCGGAGCCCATTCACGAATTTTTGTATTCATTGGATGATCTGCAGAACCACAGTCAACGCCAATCCATTTAAATTCCATTAGCTTACACCAATCTGAAAATTCTTTTGTAGGCCCAGGGTGTCTCATCATTACTCTTTCCTCATCTGCTTCCGGTTCATCCCAGCCATATTTATGATAGCCAGTGTGTATAATTAAAATATCACCTTTTCTAACATCTGCTCTATCCATTATGTCTTTTGAAGTATATATTCCATAATCCTCTGCTATATCGGAGATATCAACAACAACACCAGGTGCCACAAGTTCCTCTAGTGGAATGCTTGCTATATCTCTTCCATGTGTACAAAAATGTAGTGAACCATCAAGATGAGTACCAACATGATTTGAATGAGTTAAAACCTGCCCATTTGCACCATTTGATGAGAGTCTTTTGAAAAACTTAATTTCAAGTGGCTCATAGGTTGGCCATGCTGGTGTTAAATGGCTAATTTTTTGAGTCAAATCATACATTTTTACATTTTTAAAAGCATCAATAATATTCATAATATACCCTCCATTTATAATAAATTATTTTAAACTGTTTTTCTTAATAAAAAAGGTAAGCGCATCTTCAAAACATTTCATTGGTGGATGAACTACACCTGCTCCTACTTGTCCAATACCGGCTCTATTACATGCAATTCCAGTATTTATTACAGGTAATATTCTTGTCTCAATAACTTTTCTAATATCAATTCCAGTTGGTGTTCCCCTAAAATTCATATTTGGTATTTTAAACCCATTATTTTCGCCGCAAGTGATCTCGTACATACTTGTTGTGTAATTTATAGCATCCTTTGGGGTTCCTCCAACGAATTGAACAATGGCAGGAGCCGTTGCCATTGCAAAGCCACCTATTCCTGCTGTTTCTGTTATACAGCTATCTCCAAGGTCAGGGTTCGCATCCTTTTCGTCAAAGCCTGGGAAATAAAGACCTTCCACGAGTTCACAAGGGGCAGTAAACCATTCATCTCCAGTCCCAGCTGTCCTAATTCCAAAATCCGTACCATTCCTCGACATGGCGCAAACTACCGTACTGTATCCTATATTTTCAAGTGGGTCTAAGCTGCATTTGCATGCTGGCATAGAGATATTTAAGAAGAAATGATCATTTTTATCTATGAAAGTTAGCACATCCGCTTTTATGTCGTCTGAAAACTTAGTTTTGACTATAAATGGTGCGAGTTCCCTAAATAATAGTGATGTTCCTGCTTTATTTCTGTTATGTCCCTCATCACCCATTTGAATCATTTGAGCTAGTATTGTTTTAACATCAATACTACCCTTTAAAATCATAGCGTCCTTAAGTACAGGTGCTAGTATTTTTTCCATCCAGTCTAATTTTTCAATTACCTCTGGGCTAAAAGCTCCAAATCTTAGAACTTTTCCCAGTCCCTCGTTTAAAGTACAATATGCATAATTTCCGAAGGTTTTGTTTTGAAGCTTCCAAACAGGCATTGAATAGGTTACAACCCCTGCCATCGGACCTACTGTATTGTGATGATGACATGGCTCAAATATAATTTCTCCAGACTCTGCTAGTTTTTTTGCCTCTTCTTCGTTTGTAGCAAGCTTTTCATATATTAATCCGCCTATTATAGCGCCCTTAACTGGCTCACTCATTCTGTCCCATGTTATTGGTGGCCCTGCGTGAAGAATTGTATGTTTTGTCATTCCTGGAATATCAATACCAGCTTGACCTATACCAACAATTATTGGCTCTGCTGAAAGCAATCTCTCCATTGCCTCCTTGTTTGCACTTTCAATCTTTTCATTTATGCTCGCTTCTTCTAAAATAGAAAGCTTCATACTTGCCTGGGTTGGTGGTCTCCAATTAACATGCATACTCTTTACATTTTGCTGCTTTAAGTCTTTCTGAAAAGACTCTAGTCCCATATTTATAACAGAGAGTTTCTTACTGAATAATTTATTTATCGCGGTCATTTTCCATCCCTCCTTTATATTTTATTTAATTTCCCAAGAATTAATGAGGTTAGTTTAACAGCTTGAGCATTAGAAGGCATTAGTATAACTCCTGCTTTTTCAAGTTTATCCCTTTGGGATTTGTAGTTTTGAGGGTCTCCTTCAGTACCACATATATACCCAATTACACATAAATATTTATTTTTGTCTTTCATAGCAATTTTCGCATTTTTTATAGTTTCAAGCATTTCTCCTGCTGGATCTACGTTTGATCCATAACCCAGCACAAAATCCATAAGTACTATGGCAACTTCATCGTCCGTGGCTTCCTTTGGAAGTCTTTCAACCCTAGCCACTGGATCTATCATAGGATGCGGTTTTCCAACAGTGAAATCATCGTCACCGAGATCAACGCATGTGTGCTCCACACTTTTGTGCACATCCAGGAGTCTAAGCTCTGGTGCTAAGGGTATATTAGAGTATATCCTATAGCCCAACTTACCTAACATCTTCATAGCTTCATCTGCCAAGGTTCCACCGGTATATAGTGCCCTTAAATATTTCTGACCCTTACTAAATTTTTCGCATTCCCCTTCAACAATTGCATTAATTTCCTTGTCTGCTAGTGTAAAGCCATTAAAATCTTCTATTTTCTTTCCCTGGGATAACAATACTGCCTTTCTTGCTGCGTCCTCTAGATTTACAGATGAGTATGCACCGTGCTTTTCAATTTCGAATCTATCTCCACCTATAAAGCTTGCAACAACTGGCTTATCTGTAGTTTTCACCATATTTAATATTCTTTCCGCTACCTCGGGTGCTGGTGGTTTAGATATTAACACTATAACCTTTGTTTCCTCATCATCGATTAAGGCTTTAAACCCCTCAATCATCATAATTCCGCCAACAGCGCTTTTAAGATCTCTTCCCCCTGTTCCAATAACTTGGGATACTCCACCACCCATTTTATCTATAATAACAGTAATCTCCTGTGTTCCTGTACCAGAGGCTCCCACCACACCTATGTCTCCCCGCCTAACAACATTTGCAAAACAAAGAGGTACTCCATTGATAATTGCAGTGCCGCAATCTGGTCCCATAACTAAGAGTCCCTTATCTCTACCTATTTTCTTTAACTCAATTTCTTCCTCTACCGTAACATTGTCGCTGAAAAGCATTACATGTAGGTTATTATTTAATGCTTTTTTTGCTTCATAGGCTGCATATTTTCCAGGTAGTGAAATAATTGCCATGTTAGCTGCCTCTAGATGCTTAATTGCTGCACTAAAAGTTGTTGGTTTATATTCTAGTGCAGAGTCATTGTCATCCACTTTAGCATTTAATAATTCATCCACCTTTTTAACTATGATTTCTTTCGAATTTTCATCATCGCTTGCGGCAGCTATGAAAAAATCATTAGGTGTTAATCCTCTTATTTCATCATTTGTTAAACTCAAATTTTCTGTTAGCTCTTTATTTAGTTCTGTTCCCATACCAACTATTACTTGTTTGACATTTGGCATTTTCTTGATTTCCTTAGTTATTAGCATTAATGCCACTGAATCATAGTAAGTATTTTTTCTAATATCCACACACAGATTCATTTAACCAAAACCTCCTATACTTTAAATTAGTCATGATTCTAAGTCCCATGTAAATTCCAAGTGCCGTGTCAGTCCCTGATGTTTCACCGTATCCAATAAACTCAATTAACGCTTTAATAATACGTCTATGATTTTCATCATCATCATCATCATCATCTAAATTTAAAATTACTGCCATTAGATTACGTACATACTCATTTGTCTCACCCACTGATGAATGCTTTAACATTTCAGAGCTAACTCTAGTTGTTTTATCTAAGCCTGAGCTAATGATTTTACTATTAAATTCATATATTTGCTCCAGACTTAATTTATAATAACTTCCCATATATATGTATGTAATCATTAGACCACTAATAAAATCATCCATTGACGGTGTAAGTCCACATCCGAAACCTATAACTGACCGTGCCGTGCGTCCTATTCCATCCATATCTGCTTTTATCAACTCATTAATGAAATTTATAAACCTATCCTTTATAAATTCAAAGCTTTTATCAAAAGGACATTCAGGAAAAGAAACTAATTGAAGCTCTGGTAGTTTACCTGCAAGCATATTTATGAGTGGCCCCATACCATTAAGCTTTCCAAGTCTTCTTAGACCTTGCTCAATAATCTTTATGTTCTCTAAAAGTTGATTCTCCGAACATCCTGAAGCATTAGTTTCAGCACGTGAAGACCACTTTTTAGCATTATTCATAGTTATAAATAAATTCACTCCTGCACAATAAATTTTGTTTTCACTAAATTCAAATATGGAACCTTGTGTTATATTAAGATCAATAAAATCAATTTGTTCTCCGCCACCCACAATCACACTCATTGGAGACATTTTTTTCGCTTCAGTTAAAAGTGTTATGAATAATTCATTACATTCAATATTGCATGCATTTTTAAACACAGAATGAACATGCCCTTGTAATTTACCTCCTCTCAAAATGATCTTTTGGAGATTTTCACATATAAATAATCCCTTCACTAAAACCATCCCTTTACTTTAAATCATACTATTAAAATTCTATTTTTATTCATAGATACCTTTATATGTATTTACCAAATATTCTTACAATTCATTGTTAACAATTACTAACAAACTTAAAATAACTTACTTATATTTCAAAATATTGTAAATTTTTATGTTAATAGTTAACAAAAAGCTGACTCACAAGGAGCCAGCTTCTTATTACATTTAAATTAAATCTATTGCCTTAAGTGCAATCTCAAGATTAAGTCTACTGTCCCCCTCTTCTAAGTCAAGTCCAGTAATATCTTGTATCTTTTGTAACCTGTATATGATTGTATTATAATGCATGTACATCTTTTCAGATATTTTTTTCTTATTACCATCGCATTGAAAATATGTTTTTAAGGTTTTGACAAGTTCAGTATTATTTATCGTGTCATATTCTATAAGTGGCTTTATTGTATGAGAACAAAACTCGATAAGTTCACCCTGAAGACCTTCAAAAGCTAGAATTCTATACAATCCTAAATCATCGTAATGTTTGATATTTTTGCTATTTGTTTTGCTTAGATTTTCAACTATTAATTTTGCTTGTCCATGACTTTTGTATAATTGTGTAGCCTCGTCATAGGAACGTCCTATACCTATTGCTAGCTTATTTATATCAATTTTTTTCGAAGCCTCATCTAATACCTTCTGACAAAAGTTAATGACCTCACTCTTTATTGTTTTGGGATTTTTACTTGCTTCACTTCCATAAAGTATTAATATTCTATCGCTTTTATCAACATATAGTATTCTTTCTCTATGAAGCTTTGCTATTCTACCCGTTATAAAGAGCATATCACTTATATTCTCATGTGATGAATTCACCTTATCAATGGCCAGTTTATTGGAAGCATATATATCCTTTAAAAGAATTACAATAACTGTATATTTAAGGTTTTTATAAAAGTTAAAGGTTTTTGCTCTTTCTAATGCTCTCTTTTGCCTATTTTCATCATCACTAAGTAAATCATCGAAAAACTCAAATTTATAATTGCTCTCCATATTATATAGTGAAAGCTTTTTAACAAAATCCAACGCTATTATATGTACATATGATTCTATCAACATATTATCTAAGGGAGTTAATGCCTTTTTATCAATCCAAATAAAAATGCACCCATATTCAACATTTTCTATAACTATTGGAATAGTTACCCTTTCAACAATCCTTCCTCTAATTTCATCCTTATGTACTTTATAACTTCCTTCTTCATCATAATTACTATCCTCAATATACTTAAGACTTATATGTTCATATATAATATTATCAATTATATATCTATCCTCTTCATTACAAATGATTTCACAGCTATCACCCATATTTTCATATATAGCTAGAGAATTATCTATATTCTCATAAAGCTTTAAAGCTATCTCTTTAAGACTACCACCCTTCATCATTATGTTCATAACTTCTCTGTTAAACCCATCAATTTCTATTAACATATTCATTTGATCGTTAATTACCTCAGTAAGTATACCTGATATTACATCAGTATGAGAAACAGAAAAGGGTACTTCAATAATAGGAAAACCTAATTCATCTGCCAGGTCAATAATATCACTCGGTAATTCGTTAATATACCTACCTACCTTAATACCAAGACCAGCCACCCCTTTTGTATTTAATTTAGGAATAAGTTCAAGCAGCACCTTAATATTATCCTTTATAGAATAGGCTGTTGTCAGTAAAAATTCTCCCTCACCAACCCATTCTATAATATCTGGTACTTCCATAACATTTACCTTTGTAATTCTTTTAGAAACGCCTGTAGCTCCACCTATAATTTTAGCCCCACGAAGTATCTCGAGGGTTAGTAGTTTTTCTAATGAAATTCCTGAATAACGATACAAGTAATCACATCCTTAATATTTAAGTTCCCGACTCAAATACTCTCCCCTTCCGCTTATAAAAACACCATCTTTAACTACAAACTTACCCTTAGCAATAGTTGAGCAAACCTTTCCTGTTACCTCAATATCACTGTATATATTGTAGTCCACATTTGAATGATTTTCCTTTATAATATACTGTGAATTTTGGTCAAATATAACTATATCCGCATCTGCTCCTGGAAGCAGTGTTCCTTTTTTAGGCCATAATCCATGAATCATTGCAGGATTTTTCGTGAACTTATCAATTACCTTTTCTCCGAACTTTGCGTACATAAGTGGAAAAGAATATTCTACTCCTCCTATGCCCATAGGAATTTCATCAACAAATTCTTTGTTTTTTTCCGAGGAATTAAAGGGACAATGATCTGTACCTATTGTAAAAACATTATCTATTTGATCATTTAATTTTTTCACTTCCCTCTCACTTCTAAGTGGTGGGGTCATGGTGAACAAATAGCCATTTCTCTGTAAATATTTAGAAGAAGAATAAATAAAGTAATGTGGACAACTTTCAATAATAAAATCCTTATTGAGAATAGACTTATAGTTTTCTTTAAGTCTATCAATAGTTGTTCCACAATTGGTATGAACAATATACATCCTTCCATCTCTATACTTAGTCATTTCAGCAAGCTTTATAACCTCACTTATTTCTGCAAGTGCAGGTCTTGAGCTTTCATGCTGTAGCACATGTATTTTCTCCCCTTCAATTACTAGTCCATCATTTTCTGCATGCGCAAGTAGAAGGGTTCCTGTTTCTTTAGTATTCCTGAGTAGTCTGTCTATAGTTCTATCCTTTGTACGTCTATCAGAACTTGAATAGGTAGTAAATAATTTTATTGTAGGAATTCCGAGAGTTTTAGCTTCATTCATAAAACTAACAGGTTCTTCTTCTAAGCCAGCAATGGTTGCATGAAAGCCATAATCTATTACACTATTCAAAGCCAAAGACCTTCGTGTATTAAAAGCTTTTTTTAAAGCTACATTATTTCTTACTGGGTCTAAAAAATCAATATAAGTGGTAATGCCCCCAAAAGCTGCAGCTATTGAACCTTTGTAAAAATCATCTACTGAAGTATGGTTTCCACATGTAAGTTGAAAATGCACATGAGGATCAATAAAACCTGGTAATATATCTCTTCCCTTTGCATCATATTCTTCTTTAGCTTCTAATAATCCATGAGAGATTGTTGATATTTTATCATCTTTTATATACAGATTTCCTTCATACCAATGACCTTCTATATATATCCTTCCATTTACAATTCCTAAATCAAACATCTTGTGCACCTTCCCCTCTATTTATGAAGCATCATCTATTATTTACTGCTTTATTCACATATAAACTAGGAATAACTGCATTTATTTATTTTAATGTAACTCACAATCAAAGCATGGAAGTTCATACATACCATCCCAAAGTATATCTCTATAATTTATTGGATCTGTATCTCCTTCAGTACTAAATAATAGTACAATAGAATTTTTATCTAATTTAAGTTGTTTTTTTATGGACTCTGCATGTTTCTTTTGCATAAGAATGGATAACAATCCTACGCCAACAGCTCCTGATTCTCCTGAAACAATTTTTTCATCTTGCCCAATTGGATTTGCTAGAATTCTCATACCTCTTGCTGTTACATAATCCGGGCATGTACAATAACAATAAGCAAAATCTCTTATTATCTCCCAGCCCATAGGAATAGGTTCTCCACAAGCAAGTCCTGCCATAATAGAGTGAAGTGTTCCTTCTACCTTATGAGGACTCCCATCATTTATTGATGCAGACTTAAACATACAAGCTGCATTAGTTGGTTCCATAATTGTTACAATAGGATGATTTTCCTTATATAAATTTACGTATGCTCCAAGTACCCCACCTGCCATAGATCCTACCCCTGCTTGAAGAAAAACATGAGTGGGCGCTTTAACTCCTAAATCAATAAGTTGTGCATATGCCTCGTATCCCATGGCGGAATAACCTTGCATAATCCACATAGGTATTTCAGTGTAGCCTTCCCAAGATGTATCTTGTACCATTTGCCAACCATTATCCTCAGCCTTTTGCAAAGCATATCTAACAGTATCATCATAGTTTAGATCAGTCACCTTAGCTTCTGCACCTAAGTCTTTAATAGCTTGCACACGTCTAAAGGCCGCACCCTTTGGTAAATATATTACTGCCTTTTGACCAAGTTGCTTCGCAGTCCAAGCTACTCCTCTGCCGTGATTGCCATCTGAACAGGTAACAAACGTAATTTCTCCAATCTTTTTACGCACTTCACTTGACTTTAAATCTTCAAAACTTGTATCTTCTATATTTACACCTAGCTTTTGGCATAAAAACTTACCAATGGCATAGGATGCACCTAACATCTTAAAGGAATTTAGGTCTATCCTTTTAGACTCATCCTTAACAAAAATACTCTTTACGCCAAGCTCACTTGCTAAACACTTAAGTTCCACGAGTGGAGTTATGTTATAATTTTTAATAGTTTCATGATAAGCTCTTACCTTTTGTAGTTGCTCCTGACATAAAAATTCTGGGTAATTGGCTTTTTTATCTCTATGTGTATTTTTAGAAAAAATGGCTTGTACTTTATTTTCATGCAGTAAATTCATAAATATCACCCATTCCTTTTGTGTTTAATTATTAGTCTTCAAGTCCAATTATTACCAATAATTATACCATGTTTTTATTTAAGTAAAAGCATTTTATATTTATTTTTTACTATTACCAATATCATATTTATAAACACATAAAAAAATTACTTAACAGTGAAAATAAAAAAAGACGGCTCTCTATTCTATGCTTTCAAATCCTAAACTCCTTTTCCAAAAGCACAATCAGGGTATTTGCAAACTTCACATTCATTGCAAAGTCCACCATCTCCATAAGCGGCAAAATCAGTAAAACTCAATTTTTCTTTTGCAAGGATCCTTGGCAACACCAAATCAAAGATTGTTGTTCTACTATACATTACACACCCTGGAAGTCCAAGTATTGGAATATCACCTTTATAAGCTAATAAAAACATTGCTCCTGGAAGAACTGGTGCACCATAAGTTATAAGCTCCGCTCCTGTTTTTAAAATTGCTGATGGAGTAACATCATCTGGATCTACTGACATACCACCCGTACAAATTACCATGTCAGCCCCCTTATCTATCCATTCTTCAATTGATTCCTTTATCTTATCCTCATCATCTGCAAGTATAGATTGCCCAAGCACTTCACAACCGTATTCCTCCACTTTTCTTCTTATTACTGGACCAAAAGCATCCACTATTCTACCGTGATACACTTCACTACCAGTAGTAACAATTCCCACTTTCATTTGGGTGAATGGTATTATACTTACAATTTTCTCATTACCTATTAAAGCCTCTGCACTTTTTATCTTCTCCTCATCAATTACAAGAGGAATAACTCTTGTACCTGCAACTTTTTGTCCCTTTTTCACAGGGTAATTATTGTGCAATGTAACTAAAATTATCTCCCCTAAGGAATTAAGCTGGTATAATAAATTTGTATTAATTACAAGTAGTCCAGAGTAATCTGCTATAAAATTTATTTTCCCCTCTTTTACTTCACTAAAGTTAAGTCCTACTCCTGCTGTAAGAGCTCGCAAACGCTCTGCCGCATCATTTTCATGAAGAAATCCTTGTTTTTTCTCCCATACATATATATTTTCTTTTCCTATGGAAAGTAACAATGGTATATCTTGTTCTTTAATTATATGCCCTTTTTTAAATGCTATATCCTTTACTACTCCTGGAATAATTTGAGTAATATCATGGCACAGAACAGATCCAATTGCCTCGTGGACCGGTATTTTTTTCATATTATTCACCTCTAATTAATATAGTATATCTAAAAAACCACCCTTTTTACGTTTTAAAAAGTTCTTCTCTATATGGCCTGATTCTATTATAAGTAGCTTCGATCGCTATCCATAGATTGAGTCATTAAATATAGTACTGCTTCTAATACTCCACCTGCTATGCTTCTTGCTTTATCAGAAATAGTATAACAATTCATTTTTTCTGACACCCTTGGATCAATATCTGCAATTTTAAGGCCCTCCGTTACAATGCTTCCACTATGTAAAATTCCTCTTAACAATCCTGATATTGTTGCTTTTACTTTGGTCTCTCCTATATAGGCAATAACTTCATCTTTTTCAACTACAGCATCAATATGCGCAACATTCATCATTATTCCGGAACAGGGGGAATGTATAACTCTCTCTTTAGAGTAACCCATGATGCTTCCTGGTAATCCTGTATTCTCCTTAGCTTGACCAGTGAAAATCAATCTAGCTAAATTATGACCTCTTGAAGTCTCTATCACAATATCTACGTCTTTACCTGCAGTAAATCCAGGCCCAAGGGCAACAGTTATATCTGCCATATCTTTTGTAGTTCCCATATTTCTTTTAGCAATAATAGCATCAACTACAACTCTAGGCTTTAATTTCACAATATATTCACCTTTTTCATCTATAATTACCGGTACTTTTTTATTACTCCAGGCATGCTCTATTTCACTTAAAGAAGAAACATGTATAGCTGTAATTCCCTCTATTGTGACTTCGCTTTCATACACCGCTTCACTAAAAGAAACGCTCCGTCTAATAGAAGTAGGCTTTGCTACTTCCAAAACTAATACCCTAAATCCACTTCTATGCAATTTTTGAATTGTACCAGATGCTAAATCTCCTCCACCACGTATAATGACAATATCATTAAACATATTCATTATTCTCCTCTAGTTTTAGAATATACTCATAATTTTCATTAGTATCAACATCAAATAGTGCCCAACTATCCTGTATTTCTATAAATTTAACTCCAAATAAATTTTTATTTATTATTGTTTTTCCGCCAACATCTCCCTCTAACTTTAAAAAGTCTTCCTTAAAGCTACTAGGAAATATTACAGGATTTCCACGCCTTCCATTACATCGAGGTACTATTATATACGATGAATCTTCTGTAAACTCGCGTATTAAGCTTTTCATTGTATCTACATCTAAAAAAGGTTGATCTGCAGTAAAAAACATATATCCATCTGTTTCTTTTGCACCCATTATACCCAATTTAATAGATTCACTTATTCCCTTAACTGCATTTTGATTTTTAATAACCACTAACCCAATTCTATTTCCGATTTCTATTATTTTTTCGTCTCTACCTACAAGAATAACCTCTGAAAACCCGCATTTTTCAATAGTTTCTATAGTGTGCTCTATTAGTGATTCTCCCCTATATTTTAAAAGGAGCTTGTTCTTTCCCATTCTCCTTGAGTACCCTGCTGCTAAGATTATAGCACTTATGCTCATTATATCACCCACTTTCGCACTTAACTACATTTTATTAACTAAATTTCTTGTTTTTTACATACCCATGTGTCAGCAATTTCTCCTACGTGCCTTGCAACAGAACTTAAAACATGAAATCTCATTAAGAAATTCTAATCTTTTGCGAATATAAAATTCTCTAGCGCTCAAACTCGGCGTCCTGCCTCGGTTTCGCTAGACTGCACTTCCTGTGCAGTCTTACGAGAATTTTATATTCGCAAAAGAAGAATTTCTAAATGATATTTCAATTGTTTTTTAGTTCTTATTGCAATTCACTCTGGAGAAATTTCATACATGTTATTAAACTCCCAATGAATACACTATCTATTTCTTAGGGTTTAAAACTACAAAGATTAATTGTAATTATGAAGGTGAAAACATCTAGGAGTGTGGCAGATAGTATATGATAAGTTTTACAGAATCTTAGTTTATGTAGTATGATTTTTCCGTGAGCAACCCAGGACGGGTTGCTAGCACTTCTGAGACAGGAAGTCGAATAAGTGCGTCAGGAAAATTTTTATGAAATAAGCTTAGATTCTGTTAACGAATTCTCTACTATCAGAACATCCTATATGCCGAACCTTCACGGGTTACTAATATAAACGTCTGTTTTTAAACTTCCAATGAATACTTTATCTATAAATTTCTTAGGGTTTAGGGCTATTTCATCAATTAAGGAATTCGCTATTATTAAATCATTGGGGCCTTCTACTTTATTAATGTATAATATTTTTTCTCCCCTTGCTGACTTAAACATACCTTTAGGATGTACAATTAGTTTCAATAGGTGTTCAAGATTAACAGTGTCTCCCTGTTTTGCCCCAGTTATTTCACAGAATATCTCACTTCTATGAACACTTTCCTCATTAATTACCATTCCAAATGCTTGTATATCTATGATTCCTATAGTTTTTGTAGTCTTATCATATATAACTGGCTCAAATTCATTCCAGCCTTTTAATTGTTTTTCCTTTGCTCCATCTGCCTCTATTAGTATATAGTCAAAATGTGGTGCTAGCTCATCTAATTGTTTGCAGCTAAGTCCCAATATTTTGTTTTCACTGTTTACACCTAACCCTAAAATATAAATTCCATTTTCCTTTTTTGCAATAAAGCTTGAAAGCTCTTCACTATCAGTACATATAAAGTCATACCTATCATCTAATGGAATGTATATCTTAGTGGTTGTGGTCACTAACACCTTATTATTTTGTCTAAGCTCCTCTGCAAGCTTAAACATCATTGTAGTTTTCCCACCTGCCCCTACAAAAGATATGATTTCATTTTTATTTAATTTAATATAATCACTAAGCTTCATAATATCACCTACTTGCTTATTTTTTCTTACTGTAAGGTGTATTTGAAAGAGGTAGCTTTGTTCTAAATTCCCCATCATAATTATAATAGGCACCAGCCACAGCAGGAGCAGTAGGTATTGAACATATCTCACCTATTCCTTTTGCTCCATATGCAAGCTTAGTATTTCCTCTACCTAATATAATACATTCTATTTTTGGTATTTCTGTTGCTTTAAATAATCCTAGTGTTGCAAATTTTGCAGTTGGTACGCCCTGCATTAGTGGATACTCCTCTGTTAACGCATATCCTAGGCTCATAACAACGCCACCTTCAATCTGCCCCTCAATATTTTTAGGATTCACAGGAGTACCAACATCATGAACTGCAATAACTTTATCTATTTTGCCCTCATCATTCAAAATAACAACTTGAGTAGCATATCCATAAGCTACATGACTTATAGGGTTTTGTTTAATTGAATTCATTTTATCAGTTATTCCTTTGAATTCTCCATAAAATTCTTCCCCTTCAATATTTTCTAAGGTTTGATAGCTTAATGTATCAAGAAGTTTTAAAGCTGCTCTTTTCGCTGCCTCACCTGTAAATAAGGTTTGACGTGAAGCTGTTGTATTTCCAGAATCAGGGCAAGTGGAAGTATCGGGAACTGCATATACGACTTTTTCACCCGGCATATTAAGAGTTTCACAAACTATTTGCGTTAATATAGTTCCAAGTCCTTGTCCAATACAAGCTGCACTTGAATGAATATATACTTTGCTATCCTTTATAATAAGTTTACAACGTCCAATATCAGGAAGGCCTACCCCAATACCACTGTTTTTTATAGCACAGGCTATTCCTGCCTTAGGATTTTTCATACATATTTCTTTTACTGCGTCTAGTGTTTCAACAATAGATGTAGACGCGTCTGCAATTTGACCATTAGGAAGTACCTGCCCCGGTCTAATGGCATTTCTATATCTTATTTCCCATGGGGTTACATTCGCCATTTTTGCAAGCTGATTTAAATTACTTTCTATTGCAAAACAACTCTGTGGCACTCCAAATCCTCTAAAGGCACCGGCCGGTGGATTATTTGTATATACCGCTTTCCCGACTATCTCAATATTATGATAATTATAAGGACCTGCTGCGTGGGTACAAGCTCTTTGAAGTACAGGGCCACCTAGCGATGCATAAGCTCCAGTATCAGCAATTATAGTAGCTTTCATAGCAGTCAGATACCCATTCTCATCACATGCAGTTGTAAATTCCATCTCCATTGCATGACGTTTTGGATGTAACATTATACTTTCCTTGCGGCTTAATGCAAACTTTACAGGTTTGTTTGATAAAAAGGCAAGAATTGCTGCATGGTGTTGAACGCTCATGTCTTCTTTTCCACCAAAACCACCACCAACTATTTTGCTTATAACTCTTACTTTGCTTTGATCTATTCCTAAAGCTTCTGCACATTCCTTTCTAGTTTGATAAATTCCTTGGTCTGCGCAATATATTATTATTCCACCATTTCCATCTGGGTTTGCAACTGCTGTTTCCGTTTCTAAAAAGGCATGTTCTGTAAAGGGTGTGCTATATTTATTAGTTACTACATACTTTGAATTTTTTATATACTTATCTGCATTACCAAAAACCAAATTTTCAGTTGTAAGTATATTACCACTTGGATGTATTTGAGGTGCATCTCCCTTTAGCGCTTCGTAAGGATTTGTAATAGGGATTAATTCTTCATAATCAATTTTAACTAGTGATTTAGCATTCTCTAGTATTTCTTGCGTTTCAGCCACTATTAAAACTATAGCGTCTCCTATACAATGAGTTATCTTACCTGCTGGTATTAATACATCCCAATCCTTTATAATGTGTCCAACCTTTTGATTTCCAGGAAGTTCCTCTGATGTAATTACTGCATAAACCCCTTGTAGCTTTTTAGCTTCACTAATGTCTATACTTTTTACCAGGGCACGTGGATACTTAGTTCTAACTGCTCCACCATAAATCATACCCTCTATTCGCATATCATCTACATATTCTGCTCTTCCGAGAACTTTATCTACAGCATCAATCCTATTTAAATTTTCTCCCACTAGTGCACTACAATTTCCTTTAGGTACTTCTATATTCTCTCTTAAAATTTTAGCAGCGAGTTTCACAGCCTCTATTATTTTTACATATCCTGTACAGCGACAAATATTATTTTTTAAGGCGTTTTTTATTTCTTGTTCTGTTGGATTTTCTACCTTATCAATTAAGCCTTTAGAACTTATAACCATTCCTGGGGTACAAAATCCACATTGTACAGCTCCAGCTTCCATAAAAGCATATCCATATACATCTTTTTCTCTATCAGTCATTCCATCAACAGTTATAATATTTTTATCTACAAGTTTACTTGTTTTTAGCACGCATGCCTTTTTTGCCACGCCGTCAACTAGTACCATACAAGTTCCACAAGCACCCTCAGAGCAACCATTTTTAACTGAAGTTAAATTCAAATCTTCTCTTAAATAAGCAATTAATTTTTTATCTTCTTCGACCTGAACCCTATTACCATTTACAACAAAGTTAAACATTATTGTCACCTCGTCTTACATATTTTTTTAGAATTCCTTCTATAATATCTCCATCTTATAATCAATTAATTGATTATTCTTATTGTTTTATTTTCTAAATTCATTTTATCATTTTTTTCCGATTATAGTCAATTTATTTAAAAAATATTTTTGTATTTTTAAAAAATTTTTGTAAATATTATTGATTTTAGAAATAAATGTTGATATACTGAATTTATACAATATTTATAAAATTCTTTAAACTTTCCAGTTTATTATTTAATTTAGATGCGTCTGTAAAAAATAGAGATTATACAATTATGTAAATAAATATATTTCATATTAATTTAGGAGGAATGTATTATGGATTTTAATGGTATTAAACTAAAAGCAGAGAGTTACCAAGCTCAAATGACAAAATTTTTACGTGATTTAGTTGCAATCCCTGGCGAAAGCTGTGGAGAAGAAGGTGTTGTTAAAAGAATAGAGCAAGAAATGATTTCTCTTGGTTTTGACAAAGTAGAAATTGATCCACAGGGAAATATTTTAGGTTATGTTGGGTCAGGTAAAACTCTTATAGCTTATGATGCTCATATAGACACTGTTGGTCTTGGAGAACTAAGTAACTGGACTTTTGATCCCTACATTGGTTATGAAACTGAGGAAGAAATTGGTGGACGTGGTACGTCTGACCAACTTGGTGGTATCGTATCATCTGTATACGGCGCTAAGATAATGAAAGATCTTGGCATGTTAAGCGAAGACTACACAGCTCTTGTAGTTGGATCAGTACAGGAAGAAGACTGTGACGGAAACTGCTGGCTGCACATCATAGAACAGGACAAAATCAAACCTGAATTCGTTGTAAGCACAGAGCCAACTGATAGCGGTATCTACAGAGGGCATAGAGGACGTATGGAAATCCGTGTTGATGTTAAGGGTGTTTCATGCCACGGTTCAGCTCCAGAAAGAGGAGATAACGCCATCTACAAAATGGCTGAAATATTAATGGATGTCAAAAACCTTAACACAAATGATGCTGCTGATTCTACTGAAATCAAAGGTCTCGTAAAAATGTTAGATGAAAAATACAACCCTAATTTCAAAGAAGCTCAATTCTTAGGACGTGGTACTGTAACTACATCAGAAATATTCTTTACTTCACCAAGCCGTTGTGCAGTAGCTGACTCTTGCTCAGTTTCATTAGACCGTCGTATGACATCTGGAGAAACTTGGGAAAGCTGCTTAGAAGAAATTCGTCAACTTCCAGCTGCTAAAAAATACAATGCTGAAGTTACTATGTATAAATATGAAAAAGCAAGTTGGACTGGACTTTCATACCCTCAGGATTGTTACTTTCCTACATGGGTTATTCCTGAAGATCATGCTGTTGTTAAGGCAATGGAAGAATCATACAAAGGAATGTACGGAACAACAAGAAGCGGTGCTACGAGCACTGATGCAATGAGAAAAGCTCGTCCACTTACTGATAAATGGACATTCTCAACAAACGGTGTTGCTATAATGGGTCGTCATGGAATACCATGCATAGGATTTGGACCTGGTGCAGAATCTCAGGCACATGCTCCAAATGAAATAAGTTGGAAAGAAGACTTAGTTAAATGCGCTGCTGTATATGCTGCTCTTCCAACAATTTATTGCAAAAATAAATAATTCTAAATATAAAGGAGAATTTTAAAATGGCTTTAATGGATAAATACATCAGCAAACTTAACTCACTTGATTTCACAAAAATGTATAACAATGATTTTTTACTTACCTGGGAAAAATCAAAGGATGAATTAGAAGCAGTTTTCACTGTTGCAGAATCTCTTAGAGAGCTTCGTGAAAATAACATATCATCAAAGATTTTTGATAGTGGTCTTGGAATTTCACTATTCCGTGACAATTCAACTCGTACTAGATTTAGCTTTGCTTCTGCTTGTAACCTACTTGGGCTTGAAGTTCAAGATCTTGATGAGGGAAAATCTCAGGTTGCTCATGGTGAAACAGTAAGAGAAACTGCTAACATGATTTCTTTCATGGCAGATGTTATAGGTATCCGTGATGATATGTATATTGGGAAAGGAAACGCTTATATGCGCGAAGTGTCTAAAGCTGTACAAATAGGCAATGAAGAGGGAGTCCTAGAACAACGTCCTACACTTGTTAGTCTGCAATGCGATATAGACCATCCTACTCAGTGTATGGCAGATGCTCTTCATCTTATAAATGAATATGGTGGTATTGAAAACTTAAAAGGTAAAAAAATTGCTATGTCCTGGGCATACTCTCCCTCTTATGGTAAGCCACTTTCAGTCCCTCAAGGAATAATCGGACTTTTAACTCGTCTTGGTATGGATGTTGTCCTTGCACACCCTGAAGGTTACGAAGTTATGAGTGAAATTGAAGAAATTGCAATAAAGAATGCTAAAGAATCTGGTGGTTCATTTACAAAAACAAACTCTATGGAAGAAGCATTCAAAGATGCTGACATAGTTTATCCAAAAAGCTGGGCTCCTTTTATTGCTATGGAAAAACGTACAGATTTATATGGAAAAGGTGACGATGCTGGTATAAAATCACTTGAAAAAGAACTTCTTGCGCAAAATGCTGAGCATAAAGATTGGCAATGTACAGAAGAGCTTATGAAAACAACAAAAGATGGAAAAGCACTTTATCTTCATTGCTTGCCAGCTGATATCTCAGGAGTTAGCTGCGAAGTTGGAGAAGTTGCTGCATCTGTATTTGATCGTTATAGAAAGCCACTTTATAAACAAGCATCTTACAAACCTTATGCAATAGCTTCTATGATATTCTTAAGTAAAGTTAAAAATCCTCAAGAGGTTTTAGCTATGCTTGAAAAACGTAATAAAGAGCGCAAAGTAAAATAATAGTATAATTTGTTTTTATAAAAGGCTACATGGAACTTAAATTCCATATAGCCTTTTACTACCAAAAATCGAACTTATTATAGGGGGTATAATTTTATGAACAAGAAAATAGTAATCGCATTAGGTGGTAATGCTCTTGGTGCTAATTTAAAGGAGCAAATGGCAGCTGTGAAATCTACTGCTAAAGCTATAGTTGATCTTATCGAAGACGGGAATGACGTTGTTATTTCTCACGGAAATGGTCCTCAAGTAGGTATGATTAATATCGCGATGAGTGAATTGCATAAAAATAATCCTAAATATTCACTATGCCCTATGTCTGTTTGTGTTGCAATGAGCCAAGCTTATATTGGTTATGATTTACAAAATGCACTGAGAGAAGAACTTCTAAATCGTAACATAAACAAAAATGTTTCAACAATAATAACACAAGTTGAAGTAAATCCTAATGATAGTGCCTTTGAAAATCCAACGAAACCAATCGGAAGTTTCATGACAAAATTAGAAGCTGATATTGCTATAAAAAATGGCAAAAAAATAATTGAAGATGCTGGTCGCGGATATAGAGAAGTTGTTGCCTCCCCAAAGCCAGTGGGTATAGTTGAAATTGATACAATAAAATCATTGGTTGATATTGGTCAAGTTGTTATTGCCTGTGGTGGCGGTGGTATACCCGTGATAAAAGAAGGTAATCACCTAAGAGGTGTAAGCGCTGTTATTGATAAAGATTTTGCTAGTTGTACTCTTGCAAAGGAACTCAACGCAGATTGTCTTATTATTTTAACTGCTGTAGAAAAAGTTGCTATAAACTTTGGTAAACAAAATGAACAATGGCTCGATAATATTACAGTCCATGAAATTAGTCAATATGCAAAGAAGGGTCACTTTGCCCCTGGTTCAATGCTACCTAAAGTAGAAGCTGCAATTGATTTTGCCTCTTCAAAGGAAGAAAGATATTCACTTATAACTTTACTTGAAAAAGCTAAGGATGGTATATTAGGTAAAACAGGGACTATTATAAAATAAGCTTTTACAAAATAAAAAACAATTCGCTTTATTTAAAAAAGCAAATTGTTTTTTATTTTTATCTTTATTTATTAGTTACTGCATTTATATCTTGTTATACTATTTTTCTAACTGTTAGCCTGTAAAATATAATTTAAGAATAAACAATCCTGCCAAAATGTAAATCACAACTGAAACTTTCTTTCTCTTACTATGATCCTTAGTGAATATATTGCTTATTAAGTTTAACACTGCATAAGAAAGAATTCCCATGGTTAAACCGTCACCTATACTATAGGTTAAAGGCATCATTGCTATTGTTAAGAAAGCAGGAACTCCCTCTGTAAAATCACTAAAATCTATCTTAGTTACACCTTCCATCATGAAAAATCCTACTATTATCAAAGCCGGTGCAGTTGCACACATTGGTATTGATATAAATAATGGTGAAAAGAACATTGCTATTAAGAATAATATTCCTGTTACAACAGAAGCGAGCCCAGTTCTAGCACCTTCTGCAACTCCCGCTGAGCTTTCTACATAAGTAGTTACAGTTGAAGTCCCAAGTAAAGCTCCCACAGTAGTACCAACGGCATCTACAAGTAGCGCCTTTCCAGCATTTTTCACCTTGCCATCTTTATCAACCATTCCAACCTTTGAAGCAACCCCTACTAAAGTTCCTACAGTATCGAAAAAGTCAACAAACAAGAAAGTTAACATTATTGTTATAAATTGCATAATTTTAGCTGGATCAGTTAAGTATGAAAAATTTAATTTAAATGCAATTGGTGACATTGACTCATATTTTATTAGTCCTTTTGGCGTGGTTATTCCATAAGTTGCTGCTGTTATTGGTGCTACCATTGCATATATCCAAGCTGCTACGGCACTTGCAACTATTCCCCATAATATAGCTCCTCTAACTTTTTTCTTTGACAATACTACTATTACAATTACTCCGAGTACTGTTATTAGTACTGTAGGACTTCTAAAAGTACCCATAGCTACCTTAGTATCTTTATTAGCAATTACAATGCCAGCATCTACAAACCCGATAAATGCAATGAAAAGTCCGATACCTGCAGTAACTGCCAATTTTAAAGTTGTTGGTATAGAGTTAACTACTGCTTCTCTTACACTAGTTAATGATAATATAATAAAAATAATTCCTTCTACAAATACAGCTGCCAGGGCCACTTGCCATGGAACTTTCATTCCTATTACTACGCTAAAAGCAAAGAATGCATTGAGTCCCATTCCCGATGCTAATGCAAAAGGAAGATTTGCATATAATCCCATAAAAATTGTAGTAAGTCCTGCTGTTAAACAAGTTACTGTTACTACAGCACCAACCGACATTCCTGTAGCTCCTAAAATATTTGCATTAACTGCAATAATATATGCCATGGTTAAAAATGTAGTTATTCCTCCAATAACCTCTTTTTTGACGTCACTTCCATTTTCTTCAATCTTAAAGTATTCCATTTTGTTCCCCCTATGTTTTTTATATTATTAAACTCTATGAATTATTCAAAGAACGAAATTTAAAACATTATATTATTGTATCATAGTTTTGAATTATTACAATCACAACGATGTTTTTTAGTTTTTTCTACAGCATTTAATATATTTTCATAACCGGTACAACGGCAAAGATTACCGGAAAGTTCTTTTTTAATTTCATCTGTGGAATACTCTTTATTGTCTTCAAGTACAGGGATAGATGACATAACAAATCCACATGTGCAGAAACCGCATTGAACAGCCCCTTCGTCAATAAATGCTTCTTGAATATCTGATATATTTCCCTCAGCATCCATTAAACCCTCAACTGTACGAATTTCTTTACCTTCTGCCCAAATTGCTAGGTAAATACAAGAATCAAAAGCTTCACCGTCAATAAGAACAGTACAAGCTCCACATTCTCCAACCTCGCAACCTTTTTTAACACTTGTAAGGCCTAGCTGATTTCTCAGAACATCCGTAAGTGACTCTCTATCATCTATCATAATTTGTTTAGCTTCACCATTTACTGTGCAGTTTAAAATTCCATTAGCCATTGATTACGCCTCCCGATTTTCTTATTGACTCCTTTAAAGCCCGTTTGCTGAGTTCGAATACAAGCTGAAGGCGGAAGTCTTTAGATGCTCGCCAGGAAGAACGAGGACTCACTTCGCTCTTTGCTACTTCACCAAAAATATTGAACATTTCATCAGAAATTTTCATTCCCTTTATAGCTTCTTCGGCTTTAGGACATCTCATAGGAACAGGACCTGCAACACCAAAGGCAAGATGTACATCGTAAATAGTATCTTTATCAGCATTAAGTTTGCAAGTTACGCTGCAACCAAGGGTTGCAATATCCATTGCATTACGCATAGAATATTTAATATAATTACCTGTAAAATCTTCATAATTTTCTTTTGTAATATATATTGCTGTAAGCAACTCACCATTTTTAAGACTAACTTTTCCTGGTCCTACATAATACTCCGAAATAGGGATAACTCGCGCTCCACTGGGTCCTTCAATTTGGAGTTTAGCATTTAGTGCAAATAATGTGGATGCACTGTCAGCACTTGTAACTCCATTTGAAATATTTCCTCCAATTGTTCCAATGTTTCTTAATTGTGGTCCCCCTATTTCATTAACAGCTTCCCCAAGGATTGGAATATATCTTTGAATAATTGCATTTTTTGTTATATGAGAAAAACTTGTAAGGGCACCTATTTTTATACTACCATCTTCTTCAAGCGTTATTCCTCTTAGTTCCTCGAGTCCATAAATACTAACAAGGGAGCACCCCGCAAGCTTGCCATGGCGAATGCTGATAAGTACATCACTTCCACCTGCAATAATTATGGAATTAGGTTCGGCTACAAGATGGTTTATTGCATCTTTAACTGAAGTTGCCTGATATATTTTTTCTATATCATACATTATTATTTCGCCTCCATGTTTATATCAAATTTTCCTTTTTAAATTTTTCTACAAGTCTTTGTGGCGTTAAAGGAGCAATATTAAACTTAACTCCTGTAGCTTGCAGTACAGCATTTCTAATTGCAGGTGCAACAGGAACAGTAGGGGGTTCTCCTAGTGCCTTGTTACCAAATGGACCAGATACATCATAGGTTTGTACAAACTGTGCTTCTAAATGCGGTGTATCCATAATAGTTGGAAGTTTATAATCAAGTAAATTATCATTGAGCATTCTGCCTGTCTTTTCATCAAATAAAAGTTGCTCAGTTAAACCATAACCCATACCCATGCTCATGCCACCATGTACCTGTCCTGCAGCAAGCATAGGATTAAGAATTGTACCACTATCATGAACATTAATAACTTTAATAACTTTAATTTTACCCACAGGGATATCAACTTCAACTTCAGCAAAACATGCTCCAAAGGAAAATGTATTTGATTTGCATTGGTTTGTTACCTCTGATGTAATGTGAACTGATTTTTCTGTGTTGTAAAGTGCATGCATAGAAACTTCTTTAAGTGATGCTAAAATTTCACCAGTTTCCTTCATTATAATATTATTATCTTTAAGTTCAAGGTTCCCAGCAGGGATTCTTAACATGAAATTTGCATGTTCTATTATTTTTCCTTTAAGCTCCATAGCAGCTTTTTTAGCAGCCATACCTGATACATAAGATTGTCTAGATGCATAAGCAGCTGTATCAAAAGGCGTAATATCAGTATCTTGAGTTGATATGGTGTGTACATTTTCAAAAGGAATATCAAGAACCTCTGATACCATTTGTGCAAATACTGTATCTGCTCCTTGACCTATCTCTGTGGCACCCATTTGAACTTGAACAGATCCATCTTGATTAAGCACAATCCTACAAGCCGCGGTTTCTAATGAAATTGGGAAAACACCAGTTGCATAACTAAATATTGCCATACCAACGCCACGCCTTATAGGTCCTGTTTGATTTTGGTATTCAATAAGTTTATTATCCCAGTCAATATATTTTCTACCTTTTTCAATACATTCTTGTAGACCATTACTATTACATTTAACCTGATTATCAACAAAACCTAATTTCATAGCATTAAGTTTTCTCATTTCTATCCTATCTAACCCCAGTTTACTTGCTATATCATCAACATGAGATTCAAGAGCAAAAGTCATTTGTGGTATACCATAACCACGCATGGCACCAGATGCTGGCAAATTTGTATACACTGAGTACATGTCACCTTTAGTTGCAACTTCGTCTTGATATATCTGTTTAAATGCATGACCTGATTTATTTGTCACACTATGTCCATGGGACGCATAAGCGCCTTTGTTACCATACATTTCTAATTTTCTTGCAACAAAACGTCCATTTGCTCTTACATAACTCTTAATTTTAATTTTCATGGCAGTCCTAAGACGAGTATTAACAAAGTCCTCTTCTCTTGAAATATCAAGCTTAACACATCTACCACCAATAACCTGGCATAAATATGCATTAAGTGGTTCATATAGTACCTCTTGCTTATTTCCAAATCCTCCACCTATATAGGGTTTAATAACTCTGATTTGACCCCAATCAATACCAAGTGCTTGCCCAATTACACGCCTTGCAATATGAGGTATTTGAGTTGATGAAACAACAACCAATCTTTTTCCTTCAGCATAGGCATAAGAAATTGGATTTTCAATATGGCAATGTTTAACCGCAGAAAGTTCATATTCTCCTTCAAAAACAATAAGTCCTTCTTCTTTTATAGCATTCTCATAATTACCGATTTCATAACTTGTATGTGCAAGAATATTATCAGGATACTCCTCATGAATTCTTTTTGCTCCTGGTTTTAAAGCAGCTTCTATAGAAGTTAACGGCTCAAATTCCTCGTATTCAACTTTTATAAGATTAATTGCTCTTGTAGCAGTTATACTATCTGTAGCCACTACAGCCGCTATGTCATCACCATAATATCTAACTCTTTCATTTAGTAATTTCCTGTCTGCAATATCCATATGAGTTGGATCAAGTGAATAAGGATGCCCTGCTGTTGGATATTGAATATCAGGAACATCAAAGCAAGTTACAATTTTCACAACTCCCTTAAGTTTCATTGCCTCTGTAATATTAATGGTTTTAACAACACCACTAGCAATAGTACTATGAAGAATTTTAGCAACAAGAGCGTTATTCAATTTAAAATCATCTGTAAACTGTGCACGTCCAGTTACTTTATCAAAAGCATCAACCCTTTTAACACTTTTTCCAATACTCATTTTGTTCCCCCTTATATAATTATCAAAATATGAGTTTTATTTTATATAGTTATATATGCTAAATTTAGAAATACCGAAAAATTCAGAAATTTTATCCCCTGATTTTGTTATAAGAAACGCTCCTGCTTCATTCAAAAACTGTATAGCCTTTATTTTATCTTCTTTATTCATAAGTGCAAGAGGTTTACCAATTACTTTTACTGATTGCTCTATAAGATCATCCAATAAGTCATTCACATTTCGAGGAATTTTTTCAACTTCATCGCTTTCATCTTGATGATTTAACAAGGATTTTATAGAATTCTCAGCTATAGTTAATTGTGTAATATCATAATTTATACAAAAAATACCTGATGGTTCATTATTTTCATCTCTTATATAAATACTACTAGACTTTAGTATACGTCCATCATGAGTTTTTGTTAAATAGCATAGCGAATCTTTTGAATCATGTTTTGCATTATTTAAAGCTTCTATTACAATGTGCGATGCTCCATCACCAATTTTTCTATTGGTGACACGACCATTTTCTATGCCAATAATTGTATTTTGCAAATTATCTGCTTTTAAATCATGTATAACCACTTCACAATCATTTCCAAAGTGTTGTACAATACCCTTTGCTAACCTTTTTAAAAAATCTAGATTCAAATCATCTTTCATAATATATCCTTTCTATATTTAGCATCCTCTTATGAATTTTTTTGCCACAACATCACTTTCATAATAGAGCTTCTCTTCATCAATATTTACAAGTATACCATTTTTTACAACAACAATTCCATTTACAATTGTATAATCTACAGTACCTTTATACCCAACAGTACTTAGTATTGATTTAGGATCTAAGTCAGCACCTATAAGTTCTAGTCTATTAATATTTATCATAAATAAATCTCCTGCCATTCCAATGTCAAGATTTCCAATATCACCACGTCCCAGGACTTTTGCACTACCATTTGTGGCTATTTTCAGTATATCATATGCTGTGGGAGCATTTTTACCTGAGTTTAATCTGTGGAGTAAAAATGCAACTCTCATCTCTTCTAGCATATTTGAGCCATCATTGCTAGCACTTCCGTCAACCCCAAGACCAACCGGCACCTTGAGCTTTAACATTTGGGGTATTTTTGCAATTCCTGATGACAATTTCATGTTAGATATGGGACAATGTGCAATACCTGTCCCAGTCCTGGCAAGCAATTTTAGTTCATCTCTGTTAAAGTGAATACCATGTGCGAACCACACATCAGAACCTAACCAACCTAAGCTTTCCATGTACTGGAGAGGGCGCATATGAAATTTTTCTAAGGTGAATTTTTCCTCATCTACTGTTTCTGCAAGATGTGTGTGGAGTCTAACCCCTAGTTCTCTTGCAAGCTTTGCAGATTCACGCATTAAATCTCCAGTCACACTAAATGGTGAACAAGGAGCAAGGGCAACCTGCCTCATAGAAAAACGACTCTTGTCATGAAATTTCTTCACTAAACGCTGGCTGTCTTTTAAAATATAATCAACAGACTGAACTACAGTATCTGGAGGTAGCCCTCCGTCTTTAACACTTAGTGACATACTTCCTCTTGAAGCATACATTCTTATACCAAGTCTTTTCGCGGCTTCAAACTGATTTTCAATGAGATCGTTTTGAAGTTCTGGGAATACGTAGTGATGGTCAAAACAAGTTGTACACCCTGTTTTTAAAAGTTCCCCCATTCCACAAAGGGAACTGTACATAATAACATCACTGTTTATATTTTTCCATATCTCATATAAATATTTTAGCCAAGGAAATAATTCCATGTTTTGGACCTGTGGAATATTTCTGCTGAAAATCTGATAAAGATGATGATGAGTATTAATAAGTCCCGGATATACTGCCATATTTGTAGCATCTATAATCTCCTGGGCTGGTTTAACTTCCTTACCAATATATTTAATTTCACCATTTTCAATGTACATATTTATATTTTCAAATACATTGTCATCATCATCACAGGTCACAAGGTACTTAATGTTTTTTACAAGTATTGAATTTTTCATAATATTCTCCTAAACTAATTATTAACTAATATTTAATATGCTCTTATAAAATCAGTATCTCATCTCATAATTAGTATGTCAATTGTATTTTTAAAAAAATTTTTACAAGCTGGTATGCTCAAATTTTATCACATCAAACAGCCCTCTGTCAGTAATTTTCAGTTTAGGAATTACTGGTAATGCCATAAAAGCTAAAGTCATAAAAGCATTGATATTTTCATTGATTTTTAATTCTTCCATAGCAATTTTATTAAGTTTTTCATGACCTTTTGATACAGTTTCTAAATCCGAACTTGACATAATACCTCCAATATCTAGTGGTAAGCATCCTTTAACCTGACCATCTACTACAATGACAAGACCTCCGCCAATTTCAATTATCTTTTGCACAGCAATTTTAACGTTCTCAGGACTGCTACCTATAACAATTAAGTTATGCGAATCATGTGCTATAGTGGATGCAATAGCTCCATTTTTTAGCCCATATCCTTCAATTAAACCTTTGCCAATATTGCCGGTGCCATTATGTCTTTCAAATACATAAATAGGCAAAATATCAGTTGATTCATCATATACATAATATCCGAGTTCATCTACCTTAACCTCTCTGTTTGCACTTTCTGTAAAAAGACTATGATCCATTATTTTAATGACTTTTGCAGAGTTAGATGATAATTTTATTTTTAAATCATCTTCTGTAAAGTCTTTTATATTAACACTGTTAGAAACCATTTCCAACAATTCACTATCTTCCTTTATGTGCGTATACCAATCATCCACTATTTGTTTACCTTTTTTAAAAGTTTTTAAAACATTAAAATCCGTTAAATTATCAACTATTATAAAATCTGCTTTATAACCAGGAGCAATTGCGCCAAGATTTTTTAAGCCATAACATTCTGCTGAATTTAATGTTGCCATTCTAATGGCAGTTATAGGATTTACGCCACCTTTTATAGCAAGTCTAATATTATTGTCTATATGGCCTTCTTTTAAAATATCCTTAGGATGCCTATCGTCTGTACAAAAAGTAAATCTACGCTCATTGTTAGGATTTACAGCGCCAACTAAATCCAGTAAGTTTTTTGCCGCAGAGCCCTCTCTTATTGCAACATAAATACCATTCCTAAGTCTATCCATTACCTCTTTATGGTTCATACACTCATGATCTGTCTTAACACCAGCTAGAGAATAGGCATTTAATTCTTTTTCTTTAATAATAGGACCATGCCCATCTACTATTTTATTATATTTATCAGTAAGCTCAAGCTTCTTTAGGATACCTTCATCTGTAAAAACAACTCCTTGATAATTCATCAGTTCTCCAAGTCCCAAAACTCGCTTATGTTGCATAAGTTCTTCTAAATCCTCTGCTTCTAGTATTGCACCTGAGGTTTCATATATGGTAGCAGGGACGCAAGATGGTAACATAATATATACATCAAGGGGTAAATTTTCACTAGACTCAATCATATATTTAATGCCCTCAAGTCCTTTGACATTAGCTATTTCGTGGCAATCAGATATAACAGTAGTGGTTCCTCTTGGTAATACCGCCCTTGCAAATTGATAGGGTGAGCCCATAGATGACTCTATATGAACATGGGAATCTATTAAACCAGGAACTATATATTTTCCTTCACCATCAATTGTCTCTATTCCTTCATAATCACCAATGCCAATAAATATACCATCGCTAATGGCTAATTTACCATATATAATTTCTTGTGAAAAAACATTTATAACATTACAATTTTCAATAACTAAATCTGCTTTTTTTCTGCTTGTTGCTACCTTAATTAAATTTTTAGTCCTACTTGAATTCATAATAATACATCCCCTTGATTACAATTTTAAATTATATTGATGTATTTTCCTTTTGACATAGTTATTATGCAACTGTTTTTGAGTTCACCTTTGAATTTATATTTAATGGAGTTTCTTCTTTTAATACTATATTAAGTAATATAGCTACAACTGTACCCGCACTTATACCTGAAGAAAAGAAACTCTTAACTGCTGTAGGCATACTACTTAATAAATCAGGTCTTACAGTAACACCAAGTCCAATCCCAAGTGAAATTGCAAGAATAAGCATATTTCTATTGTTAAGATCAACATTCTTAATTGTCTTAATTCCCGCTGATACAACCATTCCAAACATTATAATACCTGCGCCACCTAAAACTGGATTTGGCATAATGGCAACAAGAGCGCCAATCTTGGGGAATATACCCAGTACCATTAAAATAATTCCTGCCATAGTTACTACAAATCTACTTGCAACTTTAGTAAGTGGTATAAGACCAACATTTTGTGAAAAAGATGTATTAGGCCCAGCATTAACGAAGCCTGCTATAAGAGAGCCAACTCCATCTGCAAGTATACCTTTTGAAATGTCTTCTGATGATAACTCTTTACCCGATGCTTCGCCAACAGCCATAAGACATCCTACTGTTTCAACAGTTGTTACTAAATAAGCTGTAATAAATGCGACAAATGCGGTAAATTTAAAAGTTACGCCATATTTAAAAATTGTTGGAAGTGCAATCCACCTAGCATTTGTAATTACTGAAAAATCTAACATCCCTAAGGGAAAACATATTGCATATCCAAATGCTAAACCAATTATGACTGATGCAGAAGAAATAAGTCCTTTACCGTATCTATTTAGTAATGCAATTACCGACATAACCGTGAAGGCTATACATACGTTGCGTACACTGCCATAATCTTTAGCTCCGACTCCACCAGCAGCCCAATCTATTGATACAGGAATTAAAGTTAATCCAATTAACATAATAACTGTTCCTGTTACAATTGGTGGGAAAAATTTTCTTAATGGCTTAATAAAATAGCTTAAAATAATTTCAATAAAAGATCCCATTATGGTGGCACCAAACATCCCTGGTAGTCCAAAAACAGAACCTACAGCTATTGATGGTCCAACAAATGTAAAGTCCGTTCCCATAACGCATGGAAGCTTGGACCCTACTGGGCCAACTCCTTTAGCTTGAATATACGTAGCTATGCCAGCTGCAAATAATGCAGCACTTACTAAAAATGCAATATCATTTACTGGTAGTTTTAAAGCACCACCAACAATTAGTGGAACTGCTACTATACCCCCGAATGCTGCCATAATATGCTGAAAAGCAAGTATAATAGTGATGTGAATCGGTGGCTTATCATCGATTTTATATAAGATACTACCCTTGCCCCTTGGCAAATTTACTGAACTCATAAAATATCCTCCTTTAATAATTAGTATAAATAATTAATTCAGATAAAATATTTTCATCTTAAGTGAGCGTTTACTGTAGTTTTTATGATTATAGTAATTTCTAATTTTTTTAAATTTTTACTATTCATTATGTACTTTATTTGTAAGATTACCATTTTGACAAATAAAAGTCAACGTAATTTACAAAATATTTTAGCAATTCAAAAAATTTTTGCAAACTCTATTGATTTTGAAAATAAATGTTGATATACTTAATTTATATATTGATGAAATTGTGAAATAGTTGATCATTATCTATCTGATTACTTAAATATTTAAACTAAAAATTAAATAAGGCGGTGCAAATATGAATGAGTTTATGAAAATTGCTATAGAGGAAGCTTTGCATGGAATGAAAAACGATGAGGGCGGTCCTTTTGGAGCAGTGATTGTTAGAAATGGTAAGGTTATTAGTATTGCTCATAATGAAGTTGTTAAGACAAATGACCCTACAGCCCATGCTGAGGTTGTAGCACTAAGAAAAGCTTCTAGTATACTTGGTAGATTTGATTTATCAGACTGTGAAATATACTCTTCCTGTGAACCTTGTCCTATGTGTTTCTCCGCAATTCACTGGGCTAAAATAAAAAAGCTTTATTATGGCTCAACTAGAGAAGATGCTGCAAATATAGATTTTGATGACCAATATATTTATGATGTAATAAAAGGAACTGCAAAGGTATTACAAGTTGAAGTTATACAAATCAATAGAGAAGAAAGCCTTGAACCTTTTAAAGAGTGGAAAAGTAAAATGGATAGGGTCCAATATTAGAGGGTAAAACTAAGCACTTCCATTAATCGAATGGGAGTGCTTTTTATTTATATTATTTTAATACTTCTTCATTAACACAAGTATCTGGTTTTTCACCCATAAGAACTTTAATAATGTTGTTAGCTGCAATTAATCCCATGTTTCTTCTAGTTTCCATAGTAGCTGAAGCAATATGTGGAACAATTGTAACATTGTACATATCTAAAAGCTCTGGCTCAATGTCTGGCTCATTTTCATATACATCAAGTCCAGCTCCCCATATTTCACCTTGCTTAAGAGCTTTAACTAATGCTTTTTCATCAATTACTGGCCCTCTAGATGTATTAACAATAACTGAAGTTTTTTTCATCATTGAAAATTCCAGATCGCTAATATAGTGAGTGGTAGAAGGTAAAAGTGGCACATGTAATGAAACAAAATCCGCTTCCCGAAGCAATGTTTCTTTATCCACATAAATAGCGCCTAATTCATTTTCTATCTGAGGATTATGCCTTAGCCCAGTGTATAATATTTTCATATCAAAAGCCTTGGCTTTTTTTGCAAAGTTAAATCCAATTCGCCCTGCGCCTACAAGTCCTAGTGTCTTACCAGTAATGTCTCGTCCAAGAAACATCATAGGATCCCAAGATTGAAAAGCACCATTTCTTGTAAATTTATCTGCTGCCACTATTCTTCTAGATACCACCATAAGCAGTGTCCATGCCAGGTCAGCGGTTGCATCATCTAACACTCCAGGAGTGTTTGTAATTATTATTCCTCTTTCAGTAGCTGAAGCTATATCAATATTATTGTATCCCACACCGTAGTTAGCAAATATCTTGCATTTAACTCCAGCTGCCTCTAGAACCTCTTTATCAATATTATCCGTTATAAGACATAAAACTGCATCCATACCTTTAACCTTTTCTAACAGCTCATCTGCTGTTAAAACTCTATCTTGTGGATTTATTTCTACAGTAAAATATTCTTCTAAAAGTTCAATAGCTTCATCTGGAATTCTTCTTGTTATGTAGACCTTTTTCTTTTCCATTATATGCAACCTCCTGTAATTCTAATGTCCACTTAAGAAAGTATATTTCATTGATTTTTACAGTTTAAATATTTGATTTTAGACCTTATATATATTAATCATATAGATATATTATACTTCATGATATACCCATCAAAAAGTTAATTTTCAAATAATACTAAATATATTTTACAGTAGATCACTAATATTCTTATTAATCTATTTATAGACTATATATAAATTTCCACAGGAGTATTTATTTTAGTATATTCCCAAACGATTTCGATATCATCATCTGATAAAGCGATACATCCTGAGGTCCAGTCACTTTGGTTTCCACCTCCATGTATGCCTACCGCTCCACCTAAAGGGGTGCTCCAATCTGGTCTTTTTCCATATCCAATTTCTTTTTTTATTTCTTCAAATGCAAGTTCCTCTATTAATCCGTTTTGGAATCCCCTTTGGGCATCTTCTAAATTAGGATAATTAAGTCCTAAAAATAATTTATATTTACTTTTATCATTTCTTGTGCAAATATAATATTTACCTTCTGGAGTTTTCTTATCCCCCTCTTTAGCTTTATCACCAATAGGTGCTCCCCCTAATGCAATTTTAAAGCTACCTATTAGTTTCTCATCTTCATATAATTCTAGCATTCTTTTTCCTTTGTATACCACAATAGCAATATTTTTTTCACCCACTTGTATCTTCCTTTCCATTTATCTATATACTATATTTTCCGATTTTAATTATTTTAAACCTTATACTCTATATTTCTTAATATTACGTTAGTGTGATAATCTTGTGGCTATTATCAATTCTTCATAACCTTTCGAATATAAGCTCATTTCTGCGCTTTCCCACTTCTGTTATAATCTTCATTTTCCTTAGGCAATATGTTACTTTTCTTGCCTTGTATACAGTAACTTTCAATATTTTGGCTAAATCTTTATTGGTAAAATTCCCTGGTAGATTTCCTGGTAAAAATATTAAAAAATCTTTTCCTTCTTTAAACGTGACTTTTTCTACTACCTCTACTAACTTTCTATCCACAATGCTAATACCTTTTCTTCTCCAACTTCCTTTGCCATCCTTACATCTTATTTCTTCCTCTTTAGTCATTAATATTTCTAGCACAAAATTTTCTTCATCTATCAAATCAGGTACCCTAATTAGCTCGTCAAATAAATCCACTAATTTGCCTTTTTTAGGGGATTTTCTTCTACTAATTATTTTATCTGAGTCATCCATTGTTACTATATATTTTTCAATAGCTATAGGGTGTACTAATATAACATTATTGTACACAACCAAAGCTCTAAGCTTGTTCCCAATGGCACTGAAATTTCTTGTTTGTATTTCTATTAATGAATCTTCTCTTACTAAATCAATAATATATTTTTCTACTTTCACTTCTAGTCTATCACCTGGCATAGCGTACCATTGTTTAATTGATGAGTGCAGTGATTTCTCATTGTTTATGTTTATTCCTGATTGCTCCAAAATATAGACTACATCTTCTGTTTCTCCCATTTTTTCTCCTCACAATTATATATAATATTTTCTTTCAAAACTTTTATATCTAGTGCCTTGAAATGTAAGCTTTCCAACATCCCCTTCTGCTAATAAGCCATACTCACTGCCACTTATTTGTAGTTCCATCCGGTCCCCGCTCTCTACTTCAAATGTTACATGATAAAACGTGCTCCTACTATGAATGGGCTGGTTATCATTCATGCTACTGCTGCTCGAAGTATATGCCCTTTTAGTTACTACTTTAGCCTTTACTGATAAAACAGGTTGTTTATTATTATTTGCCCATTGACCAATACCTTTAATAATGCTAAATATAATTATACCAAATACCAACAGAAATATAATAGGAAACATAATTTGAATAATGTTAAACATAAACATTAATTATCCATCCCCTCTTATTTAGTTATAATATATTATATAATAATCATACCAAAAATGTTAAGATAAAGAAATTTAATTCTCCTGCATGCCTTGCAACAGAACTCAAAACAAGAAATTTCATTAAGAAATTCTAAAAACAACCCATTATGCATTGCTTAAAATAATAGACATTTTTAAATTGGGTATTTTTTCTTAGATTATGCTAACAAAAGTATATATTGCGTAAAATGCATTTGAACAAACCATAGTAATTCATAATTTATTTTATTTATATCTGCGTGAAGAAAAATACATGTTTGAGCGATAGCGAGTTTGTATTTTTTAGCAGCTGTAAATAAAATAAATTTTAGAATTACTCGGTGATGTGAAAGCATTCTAGCAATATATACATTTTGTTATAGCATAATCCAAGAAAAAACTCTTAATCATTTTCGTGCTATTTGTGTATCAAGGCAGGCACACTATAGCATAATATACTATTAGAAGGTGATGCATATGAAAATTGCGATATTGTCTGATACTCATGTGAAAAAACATAGCGATAAACTTTTCAAATTTATCGATAATGTATCAAAAGAATCTGATATGATAATTCATGCAGGCGATTATGTTTGTTCTAACGTGGTATCAAAACTAAGAGAGCATAAAAACTTTATTGGAGTATGGGGAAATAATGATAAGGGCTACATCAGAGATCTATTAAAAGAAAAAATAATTGTATCCGTAGAAGGATATAAAATTGGTTTATACCACGGCCATGGTAATGACAAAAATACTCTTGAGAGAGCTTATAATGAATTTAGTGGTGATAAGGTAGATATAATCGTATTTGGTCACAGTCATCAACCATTGATTTTAACTAAAAACAAAGTACTAATGATAAATCCAGGTTCCCCCTCATATAAAAGGCGGGAGCCATGGTATTCCTATGTTATCTTAGAGATCGAGGATAAAAAAATAAATGTTCAATTGAAATTCTTTAATTAAAATACCTCTATATCTTTTTTCCTTAATACAGCATATATTATATGGAATAAATAATTTATTAGAATTATTTATTCCATATTTATATTTGTCTATTATTTATGGAGATGAAAAAATGCACAAGAATGACCTCTTGTTACAAATATACGGAGTATCTGGAATATTGGGTTTCCTTTGTGAAATGTTTACTAGCATGCAAACCTCTTATGTTATTCTTTTGATGCTTATTATTTTAGATACCATTACAGGAATATCTACTGCTATAAAATATAAAAGGTTTTCTAGTACGGGATTACGTAAAGCTGCTAAAAAAATTATCACTTATACACTTTGCGTAATTACAGTTAGACTGCTGGAGACTATTCTAAATTCCCTAATAACCACCACAATGTTATCCCAAATTGTTATAGTTTTTCTAGCAATTACCGAAAGTGTTAGTATTATAGAAAATCTAACCCTACTGGGAGTGCCTCTACCTTACAATTTTATGTCTATATTAATTAAGACTTTAAAAATACCAGGATTAAATACTTTATTAGAATCTTCAAAGGACAGGCGTACCGAATTTTCTGATATTGATGATATAATAAATTATCAAATTCCTACTTTTGAGGATAAATATATGCGAAACTTTTTAGAAATTAAATGTGCTGTAATGAAATCTACTATTAATCAAATCATGCTTATAGATGAAACTGCTAATGATAATCCTGATTTATTATTTTATAGGATACTGTCCACTATAGAGTTAGGCCTTAAGGATATGGATAGGAAGTGGGCAGAAGAAAAAATTCCTATTAAATATATTGAAAATTTTTCTAAAGTCAATCAACCTAAAGTAGATAAGTGCCTAGAAAAACTAAAAATCACTTGTTATTCTGAGAAAACTACTAAGGATAAAAAAGATGAAATTATTGATTGTATTTTAATAATCTTATATCAAACAATAATTGATGCACGTAAAATCATATAATAATAAATCCTAGATTATAAATCGATCTAGGATTTATTACATTTTATTTTTGAAAAAATGCAAAAATTTCTTTTAGGTGTTCCATATCCTATTAT
>Ga0209125_1000206_pt1 | contig 93123 bp, 70 predicted proteins | sample BarGraIncub1131A_FD_184503 | JGI IMG/M metagenome (GOLD analysis project Ga0209125, IMG submission 184503) | Arctic peat soil microbial communities from Barrow, Alaska - Barrow Graham LP Incubations 11-31A (SPAdes) (version 2) | ecosystem: Environmental > Terrestrial > Soil > Wetlands > Peat...
GTGTCACTGCCTCACGGTACAGGGAAAGAAGTACGAGTGCTGGTATTGTGTACTCCCGATAAAGAAGCTGAGGCTACAGAAGCCGGAGCTGATCATGTTGGTCTCGATGAATATATCGATAAAATAAAAGGTGGCTGGACGGACATCGACGTGATTATCACGATGCCCGCCATCATGGGAAAAATCGGTGCTTTGGGTCGTGTTTTGGGCCCTCGTGGCTTGATGCCGAATCCTAAAAGCGGAACGGTTACCATGGAAGTCGGTAAAGCAGTTAAAGAAGTAAAACAAGGTAAGATTGACTTCAAGGTGGATAAGACCGGTATCGTTCATGCATCCGTTGGAAAAGTTTCTTTCACCCCGGAACAGATTCTTGACAATGCCAAAGAATTCATTTCCATGCTGATGAAATTGAGACCCTCTGCTGCAAAAGGTACTTATGTCAAGAGCATTTATCTTTCAAGTACAATGAGTCCGGGTATCAAAATTGATCCCAAATCCGTTGAGGAAAACTAATCAAATTTGAATTATGAAGAAGGAAGATAAAAGCACCGTCATTGGGCAAATTGCTGCAACGGTTGGAGAATATGGAAGCTTCTACCTCACTGATATCACTGCAATGAATGCAGCGACTACCAGTGCGCTCAGAAGACTCTGCTTCAGCCAGGGCATCAAGCTCATGGTCGTAAAGAATACCTTGCTTGCAAAGGCTCTGGAAAGCCTTGACGCTGATTTTAGCGAGCTGGATGGCGTTTTGAAAGGAAACACAGCAATGATGTTTTCCGCATCCGCCAATGCACCTGCTAAACTGATCAAGGCATTTGCCAAAGGCAAAGAAGTTCCTGCCCTGAAAGCAGCATACGTAGAAGAAAGTTTCTATATCGGTCCTGACCAGTTAGAAGCACTGATTCACATCAAGAGCAAAAACGAACTCATCGGAGAAGTTATTGGCTTGTTGCAATCGCCTGCTAAAAACGTGGTATCTGCCCTCCAAAGCGGAGGTGCCATTCTCCATGGCGTTTTGAAAACGCTGGGTGAAAGAGAAAACTAATTACAACAAACCAAGTAACAATAACAATTTTAATACATACAAAAAATGGCAGATTTGAAAGCTTTTGCTGAACAATTGGTGAATTTAACTGTAAAAGAAGTAAACGAACTGGCTACCATCCTGAAGGATGTATACGGCATTGAGCCCGCTGCTGCAGCTGTTTCAGTTGCTGCTGCTGCTCCTGTTGAAGCTGCTGCTCCTGCAGAAAAAACTTCTTTTGACGTAGTCTTGAAAGCAGCTGGCCTAGCTAAATTGGCTGTCGTTAAGGCTGTCAAGGAATCTTGCGGTCTTGGCTTGAAAGAAGCGAAAGATCTCGTTGACGCTGCTCCCTCCGTTTTGAAGGAAGGCGCCGGCAAAGACGAAGCCGAAGCTTTGAAGAAAGTTTTGGAAGAAGCTGGCGCTGAAGTTGAACTTAAATAGCATTACTACCTGATTATCAGGTACTTTGGTTTAGAGTCTCCTAAAAAGGGGATTCTAAACCTTTTTGTGTCTTATTTAATTTTAAGTTCTTTTTACAAGGATCGTTTCATTCGTCCGGCGGGACAAAGCAAACATCTCATTTTCGCTAAACGATCATAAATACACTCATAAATGTCTTCAACAACTGAAACTAAAAGAGTTAATTTTGCCTCCATCCAGAGTCCGCTCGACTATCCGGATTTCTTGGAAGTGCAATTGAAGTCATTCCAGGACTTCCTGCAACTGGATACTCCGCCCGAAAGACGTAAAAACGAGGGCCTCTATAAAGTTTTCACCGAAAACTTTCCCATTGCAGACACCCGCAACAACTTTGTTCTAGAATTTCTTGATTATTACATCGATCCGCCCCGTTATTCCATCGACGAATGCATTGAACGCGGACTGACGTATAATGTGCCTTTGAAGGCCAGACTGAAGCTGTACTGCACCGACCCCGATCACGAAGATTTTGAGACCAAGTTTCAGGACGTCTATCTGGGTGCTATTCCTTACATGACTCCCAAAGGCACTTTCGTTGTCAATGGAGCTGAGCGTGTTATCGTTTCACAGTTGCATCGCTCGCCTGGCGTGTTCTTCGGACAAAGCCTTCATGCCAACGGCTCCAAGCTGTATTCAGCCCGTATCATCCCATTCAAGGGTTCCTGGATCGAGTTTGCTACAGACATTAACAATGTCATGTACGCGTACATTGATCGTAAAAAGAAATTACCTGTAACCACTTTGTTGCGTGCCATCGGTTTTGAAACGGATAAGGACATTCTGGAAATTTTCAACCTGGCTGAAGAAGTCAAGGTTTCGAAAGCCGGACTGAAACGTCTGATCGGTCGTAAGCTTGCTGCCCGTGTGCTGAAAAGCTGGGTTGAAGACTTCGTGGATGAAGATACCGGTGAAGTGGTTTCCATTGAGCGTAACGAAGTGGTCATTGACCGCGAAACCATTCTTGAAAATGACCATATCGATGAAATCGTGGAATCCGGTTGTGCCACCATTCTCCTGCACAAGGAAGATGCCGGCATGTCCGACTACGGAATCATCTACAATACCTTACAGAAAGACCCCAGCAACTCTGAAAAAGAAGCTGTCCTGTACATCTACCGTCAGCTGCGTAATGCAGAACCTGCCGATGATGCCAGTGCACGCGAAGTCATCCAGAATCTGTTCTTCTCTGAAAAACGGTATGACCTCGGTGAAGTAGGTCGCTACCGTATCAATAAAAAATTGCACCTCTCCACAGAAATGAACGTGAAGGTGCTGACAAAGGAAGATATCATCGAGATCATCAAATACTTGATTGAATTGGTGAATTCCAATGCTGATGTGGACGATATCGACCACTTAAGCAACCGCCGTGTACGTACCGTTGGCGAACAGCTGAACAATCAGTTCGGTGTCGGTCTCGCCCGTATGGCCCGTACTATCCGCGAACGCATGAACGTTCGTGACAACGAAGTTTTCGCTCCGGTTGAGTTGATCAACGCTAAGACGATTTCGTCCGTGATCAATTCTTTCTTCGGAACCAATGCCCTTTCGCAATTTATGGACCAAACCAATCCGCTGGCCGAAATGACGCACAAACGTCGTATGTCTGCTCTCGGTCCTGGCGGTTTGTCTCGCGAACGTGCCGGTTTTGAGGTTCGTGACGTTCACTATACCCACTACGGCCGTCTTTGTCCGATTGAAACACCGGAAGGTCCGAACATCGGTTTGATTTCTTCCCTTTGTGTCTATGCAAAGATTAACAAACTCGGATTCATCGAAACGCCCTATCGTAAGGTTGAAAATGGCAAAGTGGATCTAGGTGATGTAATCTATATGACCGCTGAAGAAGAAGAAGGCAAGATCATCGCTCAGGGGAATGCTCCTTTGACAGAAGATGGTTCCTTTATCCGCTCACGTATTAAATCACGTTTGGATGCCGATTTCCCCGTAGTTGGACCTCAAGAGGTTCAACTGATGGACGTATCACCAACTCAGATCGCTTCCATAGCAGCTGCTTTGATTCCGTTCCTCGAACATGATGATGCCAACCGTGCCCTCATGGGATCCAACATGATGCGCCAGGCAGTTCCGCTGATTCACGCTGAAGCGCCGATCGTAGGAACTGGTCTTGAAGGACAGCTCATCCGTGACTCTCGTACCCAATTGATGGCAGAAGGCGAAGGCGTAGTCGAATACGTTGATGCAACGACCATCCGCATTAAATATGACCGTAGCGAAGAAGAAGAATTTGTCAGCTTCAACGATTCGATCAAAACCTATATCATTCCCAAGTTCCAGAAAACCAACCAAAGCACCACCATCGACTTGCGTCCCATCATTCACAAAGGTGATCGGGTAACGAACGGTCAATTGCTGACGGAAGGTTATTCCACTGAAAACGGTGAACTGGCACTTGGTCGCAACCTGAAAGTGGCGTTCATGCCTTGGAAGGGATACAATTTTGAAGATGCTATCGTGCTGAACGAACGTATGGTTCGCGAAGACATCTTTACTTCTGTTCACGTTGATGAATACACCTTGGAAGTACGCGAAACCAAACGCGGTCTCGAAGAACTTACTTCCGACATACCTAATGTGAGTGAAGAAGCTACCAAAGATTTGGATGAAAACGGAATCGTGCGCATTGGTGCACACATCGTACCGGGAGACATCCTGATTGGTAAGATCACTCCGAAAGGGGAATCCGATCCTTCACCTGAAGAAAAACTGCTTCGTGCCATTTTCGGTGACAAGGCCGGTGATGTGAAAGATGCTTCACTGAAAGCTACTCCTTCCTTGCGTGGTGTAATCATTGACAAACGCCTCTTCTCCAAAGCGATGAAGAACCGTAAGTCACGTCTCACCGACAAGGCCCTTCTTCCAAAAATTGACGAAGAGTTTGAAGAATCAGCAATCAAACTGAAAGCTCTCCTCATTGAAAAGTTGATTGTACTGACCAATGGCAAGACCTCTCAGGGTGTCAAGGACAACCTCGGTACCGAAGTGATTGCCAAAGGCTCCAAGTTCAGCGCCAAGAACCTGGGAGAATTAAATTTCTCTTCTGTTCAGCTAAGCAAGTGGACTACTGACAATGGCAAGAACGATATGATCCGCGACCTGATCCTCAATTACTTGCGCAAGCACAAGGAACTGGACGCCCTTATGAAACGCAAGAAGTTCAACATCACGATTGGTGATGAGCTACCCGCAGGTATCATTCAGATGGCTAAAGTTTATATTGCTAAGAAACGTAAGATCCGCGTCGGCGACAAAATGGCCGGACGTCACGGTAACAAGGGTATCGTATCCCGTATCGTACGCCAGGAAGACATGCCGTTCCTCGAAGATGGCACGACTGTCGATATCGTTTTGAATCCGCTGGGTGTACCTTCCCGTATGAACCTTGGACAGATTTTCGAAACGGTTCTCGGATGGTGCGGTAAAGAACTCGGTCTGAAGTTCGCCACTCCGATCTTTGACGGCGCAAGCCTGGACGATTTGGATTCATGGGCAGACAAAGCCGGTGTTCCTCACTATGGCAAATGTTATCTTTACGATGGTGGTACTGGTGTACGCTTCGACCAAACAGCTACAGTAGGTGTGGTTTACATGCTGAAACTGGGTCACATGGTCGACGACAAAATGCACGCCCGTTCCATCGGTCCATACTCTCTGATCACGCAGCAACCCCTCGGTGGTAAAGCTCAGTTCGGGGGTCAGCGTTTTGGGGAAATGGAAGTTTGGGCGCTCGAAGCATTCGGTGCCGCACACATTCTCCAGGAAATCCTGACCATCAAGTCCGATGACGTGGTAGGCCGCAGCAAGGCTTTCGAAGCCATTGTGAAGGGCGACCCGATGCCGCAACCCGGTATTCCGGAATCACTGAACGTGCTGTTGCATGAATTGAGAGGTTTGGGTCTTAGCATCCAAATGGATTAAGTATAAACGGTTAATTACTCATACACATTATGGCTTTTAGAAAAGAAACAAAAGCAAAGAGCAGTTTTTCGAAAATTTCGATTGGCTTGGCCTCCCCGGAGGAAATCCTCGAAATGTCGAGCGGCGAAGTGTTGAAACCCGAAACTATTAATTACCGTACCTATAAGCCCGAACGCGACGGTTTGTTCTGCGAACGCATCTTTGGCCCGGTAAAGGATTTCGAATGTCATTGCGGCAAATACAAACGTATTCGCTATAAAGGCATTGTCTGCGACCGTTGCGGAGTGGAAGTGACCGAGAAGAAGGTCCGCCGTGAACGCATGGGTCACATTCAGCTGGTCGTACCGGTGGCACACATCTGGTATTTCCGTTCACTGCCAAACAAAATCGGTTATCTGTTGGGCCTTCCTACCAAGAAACTGGACTCCATCATTTACTACGAACGTTATGTAGTGATCAATGCCGGTATTAAGGAGAACGACGGCGTCAAGAAGGACGATCTGATTTCTGAAGAAGAATACCTGGATATTCTGGAAAAGCTGCCCCGCGAAAATCAATTGTTGGAGGATTCCGATCCCAACAAGTTCATCGCGAAAATGGGAGCGGATGCCATCCACGACATGCTGCAACGCATTGATTTGGATGCTCTTTCTTTCGAACTACGTCACCGCGCCAGTACGGATGGTTCTCAGCAACGTAAAACCGAAGCTTTGAAGCGTCTGCAGGTGGTTGAATCATTCCGTATGTCCAGACTGCGCAACAAGCCGGAATGGATGATCGTGAAGATTGTTCCTGTGATTCCGCCCGAACTTCGTCCGTTGGTGCCTTTGGATGGCGGCCGTTTCGCCACTTCCGACTTGAATGACCTGTATCGTCGCGTGATTATCCGCAACAACCGTCTGAAACGTCTGATCGAAATCAAGGCTCCTGAAGTGATTCTTCGTAACGAAAAGCGTATGTTGCAGGAAGCTGTCGATTCATTATTCGACAACTCCCGCAAATCAAGCGCCGTTAAAACGGATGCCAACCGTCCTTTGAAATCGCTTTCAGACTCTTTGAAAGGTAAACAAGGTCGTTTCCGTCAGAACTTGCTCGGTAAACGTGTGGACTATTCAGCCCGTTCGGTTATCGTCGTAGGCCCTGAACTAAAAATGCATGAATGCGGTATCCCAAAGGATATGGCCGCTGAATTATACAAACCGTTCATCATCCGCAAACTTATTGAGCGCGGCATCGTGAAAACGGTAAAATCTGCCAAGAAAATCGTGGACCGCAAGGATCCGGTTGTCTGGGACATTCTCGAGTATGTGATGAAGGGTCATCCGGTTCTGCTGAACCGTGCTCCAACGTTGCACAGACTTGGTATTCAGGCTTTCCAGCCGAAACTGATTGAAGGAAAAGCGATCCAGTTGCACCCACTTTCCTGTACGGCTTTCAATGCCGACTTTGACGGTGACCAGATGGCTGTGCATCTTCCCCTCGGTAACGAAGCTGTATTGGAAGCCCAGATGCTGATGCTTGCTTCACACAACATCCTGAATCCCGCCAATGGCGCACCTATCACGGTCCCTTCACAGGACATGGTTCTTGGTCTGTATTATATGACCAAACTGCGCCCGGGTGCAATGGGTGAAAATCTGATTTTCTATTCACCGGAAGAAGCCACCATCGCCTACAACGAAGGCAAAGTAGCCCTGCACGCAAACGTGAAAGTTCGCGTACATGACTTGGATGAAAACGGTCAACCCACCATCAAACTGACGGATACTTCTGTTGGTCGCGTGATGGTCAACGAATTCGTACCTGAAAAGGTTGGTTACATCAACGAAATCCTGACCAAAAAGTCCCTTCGTGACATCATCGGACGCGTCATCGCTGCTTGCGGTGTAGCCCGTACTGCACAGTTCCTCGACGATATCAAGGATCTGGGTTACTCGATGGCCTTCAAGGGTGGTCTGTCATTTAACTTGGGTGACGTTATCGTTCCTAAGGAAAAAGAAGCACTGGTTCAGGAAGGTTATGACGAAGTCGATTCCATCGTGGCCGAATACTCCATGGGTGCGATCACCAACAACGAACGTTACAACAAGATCATTGACGTTTGGGGTGGTGTCAATGCCAAACTTTCCAATATTTTGATGAAACAGTTGGAAACCGACAACCAAGGTTTCAACTCTGTTTATATGATGCTTGACTCCGGTGCTCGTGGTAGCAAGGAACAGATCCGTCAGTTGTCTGGTATGCGTGGTCTGATGGCCAAACCGCAAAAATCCGGTGCTGAAGGCGGACAGGTCATTGAAAACCCAATTCTTTCCAACTTTAAGGAAGGACTATCCGTACTTGAGTATTTCATCTCTACCCACGGTGCCCGTAAGGGTCTTGCCGATACGGCTTTGAAGACGGCTGATGCCGGTTATCTGACGCGTCGTCTGGTAGACGTTTCGCACGATGTGATTATCAATGAAGAAGACTGCGGAACCCTCCGTGGTTTGGCTGCTACTGAAATCAAGAAAGTGGCTTCGTTGTTCGAACGCATTTTGGGACGTGTATCCGTGCATGATGTTTACCATCCAATCACCAATGAATTGTTGGTTGAATCCGGACAGGAAATTACCGAAGAAGTGGCTCTCAAGATTCAGTCATCTCCCATCGAACGCGTAGAAATCCGCTCGGTGCTGACCTGCGAATCAAAGAAAGGTGTTTGCTCCAAGTGTTACGGCCGAAACTTGGCTACCGGAAAACTGGTTCAGCGTGGTGAAGCGGTTGGTGTCATCGCAGCTCAATCCATCGGGGAACCTGGAACGCAGCTGACACTCCGTACGTTCCACGTTGGGGGGGTTGCAGGTAACGTAAAAGCCGAATCTTCGATTGTAGCACACCATGATGCCATCCTTGAAATTGATGAGCTTCGTGCCGTAGACGCTAAGGATGAAAGCGGAAACACTGTTCAGATCGTCGTTGGCCGTTACGGTGAACTTCGCCTGATCGAACCCGTCACTAAAGTAATACTGACCACTCAGAATATTCCTTACGGTTCAAAATTGTATTTCAATCCCGGGGATCGCGTAGCCAAAGGCGTAAAGATCTGCGAATGGGATGCTTACAATGCGACCATCATCTCGGAACAGTCCGGTAAGTTGGAATTCGACTCTGTCGAAGAAGGTGTGACCTTCAATTCATATACCGACGATACCACGAAGATGAAGGAAAAAATCATCATCGAACCCAAGGACCGTACCCGTATCCCGTCCATTCACGTATTGGATGAAAGCGGTGAACGTTTGCGTACCTATAACTTACCTGCCGGTGCACACTTGTTGAAAGAAGACGGTGAACACATCGTAGCCGGTGATATTCTTGTCAAGATTCCGCGCGCGGTTGCCAAGGCTGGTGATATTACTGGGGGTCTTCCCCGTGTCACCGAGCTGTTTGAAGCCCGTAACCCATCCAATCCTGCCGTGGTTTCCGAAATCGACGGTGAAATCATCGAATTCGGTCGCGTAAAACGCGGTAACCGCGAAATCGTGATTCAATCCAAGACTGGTGAAGTCAAGAAGTACATGGTGCCTCTTACCAAACAGGTTCTGGTTCAGGTGAACGACTTTGTTCGTGCTGGAACACCGCTTTCTGACGGGGTGATCACACCTGCCGACATTCTGGCCATCAAGGGCCCGACGGCTGTACAGGAATACATCGTGAACGAAGTTCAGGACGTATACCGCCTGCAGGGCGTGAAAATCAACGACAAACACTTTGAAGTCATTGTTCGTCAGATGATGCGCAAGGTTGAAATCGTGGATGCCGGTGATACGCGCTTCCTCGAACAGCAACTGATCGACAAGAACGAATTCATGGAAGAAAATGACCGTATCTGGGGTAAGAAAGTGGTCCTCGATGCTGGTGATTCTCCCAACTTGAAGCCGGGTATGATTGTAACTGCTCGAAAACTACGTGACGAAAACTCTTCATTGAAACGTCGTGACTTGAAATTGGTTGATACCCGTGATGCCATTCCGGCTACGTCCAACCAGATCCTCCAGGGGATCACACGTGCCGCTCTTCAGATCAACAGCTTCATGTCTGCCGCATCCTTCCAGGAAACGACGAAGGTGTTGAATGAAGCCGCCATCCAGGGCAAGGTTGACCGTCTTGAAGGTCTGAAGGAAAACGTGATCTGTGGTCATTTGATTCCTGCCGGTACCGGTCAGCGTGATTTCGATAAACTGATTGTTGGTTCTAAAGAAGATTTCGATCGGCTGAATGCCTCCAAAAAGACCGTTTTTGATATGGAAGAAATTGGTGACGACGAACTTTAAAGTACGATCTTACTATATGAAAAGGGCTGCACCGTTATTGATGCAGCCCTTTTGCGTTTATACACATCAACCTTAAAAGTTGGGTGTTGATCGGCAAAGGCATTTTATATATGAATAAAATATGAAATAAAAATTAAAATAAAACGTTTAACTCTAATACTATTAGAGTCTGAAACTCTACTTTTGCATTACAATCGTTGCAACATTGTGGGTGGATGCTGAAAAACCTTTAAAAGAGTAGGTGCAAAAACAAAAATGTGATACCATGAATCTTGTAAATTGTTTTAATTTGGTTTCTTTGGATGATGAAGAGTTGAGAAACTGTAATGGTGGTGGCACCATTAAAAAAGTAATAAAAGATCTACTTCCAACGACCATTTACAATCCTGTTCCTGATCCTGATTTTGGTAGTAATTTCTAAGAACCGAAGCATAGAGATGCTTATCCCAAAGAATGATAAGACAAGGGCTGTATCGATATGGGTGCAGCCCTTCTTTACTAAGCTTATGGCTGAAATTCAAGTCTTTTTCAAGATGATGCGGAAGGTAGTGCCTTTGCCGAGTTCAGAAGCTTTTACGAAGATTTTACCGTTGTGGTTTTCTTCGATGATACGTTTGACGAGGGATAGGCCAAGACCCCAACCACGAGCTTTCGTGGTATAACCGGGCTTGAAGACATTCTTGAAATTGGATTTGGCTATTCCTTTTCCGGTGTCGGTTACGTCGATGAGGAGGTGCTTGTTTTCAGGGGTAAGGGTTATGTCGATCTTGCCGGTGGCCTCCATAGCGTCTATGGCATTTTTGCAGAGGTTTTCGATGACCCATTCGAAAAGGGGGACATTTAGATAGACAGGTGGCACTTCGGCAGGCGTGTGAGTCGTAATGGAAATTTTGCGTGAGCTACGGTTTCGCATGTATTGGACAGCATTCTCCAGTGCAGGTTTGATGTCCTGGGGTGTGGTTTCGGACTTGGAACCAATCTTTGAAAAGCGTTGGGCAATGGTTTGAAGACGTTGAGTGTCCTTGTCCATTTCGTCCAGTAGCTTGGCATCCACATTTTTCAATTTCAACAATTCCACCCAGGCCATAAGGGAGGAAATTGGTGTTCCTAGCTGATGGGCTGTTTCTTTGGATAAGCCGACCCAAACACGATTTTGCTCCGCTCGATTGGAGGAATTGAGCGCAAACAGGGTTATCAGCAGGAAGATAAACATAGCAATGAGCTGTACAAACGGGAAGTAGGTGAGTTTGCGTAGAAGTTTTGAGTCCTGGTAGTAGAAATAATGAGATACATCATCGCTGATTTTCACCTCGACGAATTGATTGTGGGCGATTATTGCACGCGTGACGGCACCCAACTCAGCGGTGTCATTTTCATTTTTAAGGTCTAGGTTATTGTGGCTTAAAACTTCTCCTTTGTCGTCGACGAGAACAACTGGTATGTTGGTATTGCCTTCGATCACTTTGGCACTCAGGGTATAGTCCATCTGGACACCGTCCTCTTGTTCTGTAGTAAACAATCGGATGGCTTCAGCCAGCAATTCCATTTTCTTGCGTTCTTCCAAGGCAAGGTCTTTGGCCAGACGGTTGGAGAAAAGCGTTGATGCGATAATTATAAGGGCAGCTCCGATAAAGAAGGCCATTCGCAGGATAACGGAAGAATCTTGTACACGTGCCATGGTTCAAGGCGGTTTAGAGGTCCAGGATGGCCGAAACAGGACAGTGGTCTGAATGGATTATGTCGCCATGAATTCGGGCGCCAGTGAGCTTGCTGCGTACTGGAGGAGTGATCAGGTGGTAATCGATGCGCCAGCCTAGATTGCGCCCACGGGCATAGGTGCGGTAGTTCCACCAACTATACTGTTCGGAGCGCTGGTCAAATTCGCGGAAGGTGTCAATAAAGCCGCTGCCAACAAGCTGGTCAAACCAGGCACGTTCTTCAGGAAGGAAGCCTGACATGTTGTTGTGGCGTTCCGGATGATTGATGTCGATAGGTTTGTGGCAAATGTTGAAATCGCCGCAAATGAGCAGGTTGGGGCGCTCTTTCCGCAATTCGGTCAGAAAGGGAAGAAAGTCGGCCAGGAATTCCATTTTGAAGTCCTGACGGGCATTACCCATATTGCCTGAGGGTACATAGACGCATAGCACGCTGAAATCACCGAAATCGGCACGGATCACACGGCCTTCACTGTCGTATTTGTGGTTGCTCATTCCGATTTCGACATGGTCGGGCTGAACTTTGGATAGGATGGCAACACCACTATATCCTTTTTTTAGAGCCGAGTGGTAGAAACAATGGGGGTAACCGGCTTCCCAAAACAGTTCAGTATCAATTTGGTCAGGTTGAGCCTTGGTTTCCTGGAAACAGACCACATCCGCATTCTCTACTTTCAGATAATCTGCCAGGCCTTTGCTGAGGGCAGAGCGAACGCCGTTTAAGTTGTAAGAGAGTACTTTCATGACCGTTGTTATTTGGTTTGATGTTCCAAGGATTTTTGGAAGAATTTGGAGGCGAAGACGAATTCGCGTAAGTGCAGGTCATTGGCTGTGAAAACTTCATCCTTTGTGCCTTCCCAGCCCTTTTCGCCTTCGTAAATGAAGATGACCTTTTCACCCATGGTAACCACGGAATTCATATCGTGGGTATTGATGATTGTGGTCATTTGGTATTCTTCGGTGATATCGGTGATCAGTTCATCGATTTTGATGGAAGTAAGTGGATCAAGTCCCGAGTTCGGTTCGTCACAAAACAAATATTTGGGGTTCAGCGCGATGGCACGGGCTATGGCTGCGCGTTTCTGCATGCCGCCGCTGATTTCAGATGGAAATTTATCATAGGCACCGGTTAAACCGACACGATCCAGACAATAACGGGCGCGCTTGAGTTTATCGCGTTCACTCATATCAGAGAACATCCGCAAAGGAAACAGTACATTGTCCTGGGCAGTGAGGGAATCAAAAAGTGCAGAACCTTGAAAAAGCATGCCCAATTCGCTGCGAAGTTGGGTGCGTTCGTTCTTGCCCATGGCGGCCAGACTTCGGCCGTCATAAAAAATATCACCCGAAGTGGGTTCCAAAAGACCGACAACGCATTTTAACAAAACCGTTTTTCCGGATCCACTCTGACCGATGATGAGATTGGTCTTGCCCGTTTCAAAAACGGAATCGATACCTTTGATCACCTCTTTGTCGTCAAAGGTTTTATGGACGTTTTCGAGCAGGATCATGATGCAAGCAGGATTTTTGTAAGGATAACGTTCAGCAACAAGATGATGATGCTGCTGTTTACGACTGCACTGGTACTGGATCGTCCTACATCTAGTGCTCCTCCGTAGGAATAATAGCCATAATAGGATGAAACGGAGGTTATGACGAAGGCAAAGATGATGGACTTGATGATGGAATAGTAGACGTACCAGGGGATAAACCAATACTGAATGCCATAGATGTAGGTAGCTGGAGTAATCAGGTCTGTGAAAGCGGAAATGAGATACCCTCCTACCAATCCGAAGAACATGCTGTATACGACCAGGAAAGGAATAAACACCATGAAACCGATAATTTTCGGAAGGATGATGTAGTTGGCGCTATTCACACCCATAATTTCCATGGCGTCGATTTGTTCGGAAATGCGCATGGTTCCTATTTCAGAAGCGATATTGGATCCGACCTTGCCGGCCAGGATGAGGCACATGATGCTGGAGCAAAATTCGAGGAGCAGGGTGTCGCGAGTCACCAAACCGACCGTGTAGCGTGGCAGGAGCGGGTTCTCGATGTTCATCTGGGTCTGCATCGTCATTACGGCTCCGATAAAAATGGAGATGATGAACGTGATAACCAGGGAGTCAGCACCCAGTTTTTCGATTTCCCGCCAGAGTTGTTTAAAAAAAAGTTTCCAGCGCTGAGGCACCGAAAAAGTACGGTACATAAGCAGGCTGTATTTCCCGACGTGTTCTATGAGGTTCATAAAGAAAGCGTTTCCATATTCGTGCAAATATACTTTAATCCTTGTAAAGGGCACGTAAAATCCGCGTACTTTTCGTATTTTTGCAGGTGAAACCGCGTTAAACAGAAGACTGTATGTCCGAACTGGAACACTCCGAACTTGAAATGACCGAGCAGATACCCATTGATCAGGAACAACTGAATCAACGGGAACCTGAAGAGGAGTTAGTGCTGCGCACTGAAAATCTGGTAAAACGATACCGCAACAGAACGGTGGTCGATCATGTCTCGATCGAACTCCATCAGGGTGAAATCGTCGGGCTTTTAGGTCCGAACGGTGCCGGTAAGACAACGACATTCTACATGACGACGGGGTTGGTTATTCCGAACGAAGGCCATATTTTCCTTGGCAAGACGGACATCACGAACTATCCGGTGTATAGAAGGGCGCAAAGCGGGATCGGTTATCTGGCACAGGAAGCTTCCGTTTTCCGTAAGATGACGGTGGAAGACAACATCCGCTCCGTCTTGCAGATGACAAAGATGACAAAGGCTGACCAAAAAGAAAAACTTGAGAGTCTCATTGCAGAATTCCATCTGGAAAAAGTCCGTAAAAATATCGGTGACCGTCTTTCAGGTGGCGAGCGCCGCCGTACGGAAATTGCGCGCTGTCTGGCCATCAGTCCCAAATTCATCATGTTGGACGAACCTTTCGCCGGGGTAGACCCCATTGCGGTGGATGACATTCAGCAGATTGTTTCCAACTTGGTGACCAAGAATATTGGAATTCTAATCACCGACCATAATGTACAGGAAACCCTATCCATTACGGACAGGGCGTACATGCTGTTTGAAGGGAAGATCCAATTTCAGGGCACCCCTAAAGAATTGGCCGAGAATGAAATTGTACGTCGCAAATACCTGGGTGTCAGCTTTGAATTGAAAAAGAAGACGCATCGTCGCTAACTAGATGTCGCTAACTACGGGTCGTTAACTATACGCCGTTATTTATACATAGTCATCACCGACTTTCATTTGGATGTCGATCACAAACTGGCGGATTTCCTGTTCCTTTTCCTTTTTGCATATCAACAAGACATTTTCGGATTCGGATACGATGTAGCCGTCCATGTCGCTAAGAACTGCCAATTTACCACTGGCCAGGGAAATCAAGTTGTCATGGCTGTTATAGAACATGGCTTTGCATTTAAGCACAGCGTTGTTTTCGGCATCTTTTTCAGACAAACTGTGCAGTGAGCCCCAAGTGCCAAGGTCAGACCATCCGAAATCGGCAGTAATGACATAGACATTGGAGGATTTCTCCAGAATGCCGTAGTCGATTGAAATGTTGGGACAGGCCGGGAAAATGGAATCAATGAATTTTGCTTCTCCCGGTGTGTTGAAATATTCTTTTCCGCTGTTGAAACGGCTGGCGATGTCAGGAAGCAATTCATCAAAAGCGTTAAGAATGGTTTGCACGTTCCAAAGGAAAATACCCGAGTTCCACATGAATTCCCCGCTTTCAACGAAAACCTTGGCAAGTGCGATATCCGGTTTCTCCGTGAAGGTCTTGACTTTGTTGATGTTGTCAATCTGTTCGGCATCGATTTGTATGTAACCGTAGCCGGTTTCAGGCCGGTTGGGCTTCATGCCGAGTGTCAGAAGGGTCTTGTGGTTGCTGACGAAGGTGAGCCCTTCGTTGATACGAAATAAAAAATCTTGCTCCTTAAGGATGAGATGGTCGGAGGGTGCCACAACCATGTTGGCGTTGGGGTTAATGGCCCTTATCCGGTTTGCGGCGAATGCGATGCAAGGGGCAGTGTTCCGACGTTGAGGTTCCAATAGGATCTGACTCTCCTTTAACTCCGGAAGTTGCTCCATCGTCAGTTCTTTGTAAATCTTATTGGTGACGATGAAGATGTTTTCCACCGGTATGATTTTACTAAAGCGGTCATAGGTCTGTTGTAACAGGGAGCGGCCGGTTCCGAAGAAATCAAGGAACTGTTTGGGATACGTGGTTCGGCTGGCTGGCCAAAAGCGGGATCCGATGCCACCGCTCATTATAACACAGTAATTGTTCTTCATGCAATATGGATTATGTAGAGGAGACATTCAAAGATACGTAAATCACCGAGAAGATACTATCTTTTTAAGGATTTTTGGGTGCCGCCTCCGCAGTTTTCGGTACTTCCTTTTTTGAAGATGCAACCGCTTTCTTTGGAGCTTTTGCAGCAGCGTCTTTAGCCTTTTTTTCAGCAGCCTTTGCTGCAGCTTCTTTCTGACCTTCCGCTTCCCGCATTTCCCGCTGGCTGGGTTCCCAGAGTTTATCGCTCATATCTCTCAGCTCTTTTTCAAGGCGGGCTTGTTCCTTAATAAGATCTTCAGGCGTCCGGCAATAATCGAAAAGCGATTGATTCCGCAGGTTGGATACTTTGTAGATGTCGCCTTTGTAACGATGCTGGTTGAAAAAATCGTAGGCATTCATTCGGTTGACGCTGTTGGTAGTGTCGGCCGAAACCGGAATCTGAGAAAGTGAGCCTTTCAGATTTTCGAAGGGTATCCAGAACATTGGATGTTTTCGGGTTTCACCTGTTTCATCTGTTCGGATCAGTACCGGGCAAACGGCCACAGTTTTGATGCGCATGGTCGAATTCCGCTGATCGAGGTAATAGACTTCCTTTACATAGAAAAGGGTGACCTCAGCGCTAGGAATGTCCACATCATCAAATTCATAAATGAAAGCACCGGCCTTTTTCGGATCCGCTTTTTCTTTGAATGGAATTTCACGGAGTTTCAGCATATCCTTAAACTTTAGAGTATAATCATCCGAAAAGATTTCGCGTTCGAACATGTAATCATAAGCAGTCAAGCGACCACTTGCAACCATGCTGAAGATGGTGCAGAATAGATTCTTGCGTTCAGCAGTGGGCACCACAGGGAAGTAGAGGGCACCGTTGTTTCCATCCAACAGGTTGACCATGCGATAAACGTCGCGTTTCCACAAAACGTCTTCACCCCTGGTTTGTTGGGTTTCGGCAATTTTGCTTTTCTTGAAAGAGACTTCGGGAAAGGCTTCCGGATCGCCGGTAGTAGCCTGTTTGGTTGGTGTGGTTTGACAGAAGCCGATGGCCGTCAGGCACATTGTGCAAGCGATCAGTATTCCTTTAATGCGATTCATATTCATGAGGCAATGGTTTAGTTAGTTGATAATGACTTCCATCGGAGGAAGCATTTGTTCCACTTTGTCTGGTCCTACCGCTTTGATGCCGGTCACCCATAGGCGTTTGCCACGGACAAGTCCACGAATCTGCAAAATCTGCTGATCAGAGAATTTGGAACCTTGAGAGATTACATCATTGGAATTACCCATGGAGTCATAAATGGTAGTTTTGAATGACAGAACCGTGAAATCCACTTCCAGAAGATCGTCATCCAAAGCGGCGATGATGCCTGATGTAGCCAAGAGTTTGGCTTTGGATAAACCCGTACCGCCTTTATAACGACGTTCTACACCACTGTTATCCGTATAGAGGATGAAAGCTCTTGCTTCAGGAAGCGGACGAACGCGGAAAGAAGACTGATTAACCACACGGCTTTTCCCATCCATGGTGGCCGAAACGGTGACACTGCATTCCTTACCAATGGCTGTTGGTCTGGCGATCCAAACATCTCCGGAACGGGACAAACTACCATTATTGATGGTGGCACTGATCAAGTTGTTTGGAACACCTGGAACAGAAATGCTGAGTTTGTTGTTGATGCCAGCATACAAAACGTTCATCATCGTATTGGAAACCGTGGCCATGGGTTCAACCACGGTGTATTTCTGTTCGAACGGGTATTGTTGAAGCGTTCCGTCTCCGCGGCGTAATTCGAGGTAACCCTTTACCGGGAAAATGCCCGATTTGCTGGTCGTGATTTCGAACAGACCTCTTCGTGAAGCATCAAGCATCCGTCCGTTGACATAGACGTTGGGGCGTTGGGTGGAGTCTTCGGCCGAAAGGACAATGTGGGCACGGTAGGCGCTGCCACGCATTACGTTTTCAGAATTGGCGATGACGTATGCCTTGATCTGGTTCACGCGGAAGTCCTTGACGTCAATGTTGTTGATGAGTTCATGCAGGACCTCACCTTCAGCATAACGGATGTCGTTCTGCATTTTGGTGAAGATGGTAACGACGGCACCAACCGGCATGTTTTCGAACATCGAGCTTTCCCAAGTATGTCCGGCTTTCTTTGCACGGAGCGTAGGTTTTGTATTGAAATTGTCCAGAATGACTTTGCGTTTTAGGCTGTCAGTTACGAGTTTGACAATGTAATCGCGGTATTTCTCGATGGCACCTTTAAGCTGTTTGGCTTTGTGGCTGTTCGGTGGCATCAGCACATTGGATGCAGCGTCCAGGTTGTCGGCACGCTGAATGTTGTGGACATCCGCTTTTTTGCCGTCCGATTCGCGAACTACTTCCATTTTAAGCTTATCAATCTGGTTGTAAAGAATGTCTGAACGGCGTTTCAGATCAAGAGCCAGTTCGTACCATTCCTTTACTTTGTCCGGATTGTGTTTGTAGCTTTGGCTGAAATCTTCGTACAAAACATTGTTCTGGGCACTGGAATTCTGCGTGCTGGTCGTCAGACTGTCGTCCACCAGCTCGAAACCGTGGAGGACTTCGGACGAAACGTTCAGCGCCAGCAAGCACAACAGCATGATGTACATCAGGCCGATCATTCGCTGCCTCGGAGTCTCGGGGGCGTTACTGGCTGGCATGGCGGTATGTTGTTAATTTACAAGTCATTTTTAAGATTCTTTTCCGTCGGTTTCTTCGGATTTTGGAGTTGCTTGAGGAGTTTGAGCAGCGTTCATGCTTCCAGCCATCATATTGGCGAATATGGCGTTGGGCGACATGGCTTCCAGCATGCGGGCATATACCATGTTCAATCTGGCCAAGTTGTCGGCCATGGCTTCGGTTTCCTTGCTGAAACGGTCGCTGTCGCCGGTGGAACTTTCATACATTTCGCGAATGTGCACCAGGCCTTTATTGACACGGTCGATGGTATCGATCTGGGAACTAACGCTCTTTAGCTGGATTTCGTAAATGGTGTTTAGACCAGATAGGTTGCGGTTCAAATTGCCCATTTGTTCCACATAACCTTTTGAGTTGGCGGAAATTTCGTCCGAATTTTCCGTGACGTTCCGGTAAGAGTCGAGCAGAACGTTGGAAACCTCTGCCAGTGACCCCGTAGCGTCGCTGAAACGGTTCAGGTTGTCGGCCATGCCGGAAAGTTTGCTGATGTAATTTTCGGTGACCATGGTGATGTCAGCCAGGTTATTGAGCTGCGAAACGGCTTCACCCATCTTTTTGATGCTGTCGGTCAGGGTAGCGGCATCTTCATCGGAAATTGGAACTTGTGGCGGAATGCCGTAGTTTTCACGAGCTTGCTCGGGTGTTACGCCAGCCATTGAGTTGCGATGCGGTGTATATGGTACACCACCACCTCCGGAAATCGAACCACCTCCGGAAGGAGCGCTACCTCCTATATAGACAGTGCCACCTGCTTGAGCACCACCCTGGAAATTGTTGGTGTTAGCTTTTGTTTCACCAGGTATTGCTGTGTCACCAACATAAACCTCACCAACCATACCTCCGGATGCTTGACCGCCAGGTATATTCTGGAAATCAGGACGATCCTGATCTGAATGAGATTTCAGAATCGGGAAAACATATTCCCAATGGTAATTGCGATATGGCGGTTCGAGGGCTGAAATGGCAAAGATGAACACTTCCGTACCTAAACCGAGCGACAACATGACGTTGGCTCCATCCAGATGTAATAACTTGAACAGCGTTCCGAGAATGGCTACAGCGGCACCAAGACCATAAAACAGATTAAAAATGCTTTTTCCACGGTAACTTCCCAAGAAAATGGAAAGGCGTATGCGGAAGGCTTTAATTTTGGATATCATAATGCTACGAGTTATTTAGTTAGTCTGGTTTCACCGATCTGGCTGCGAACGCAGCGGAAGCCGATGTAGGAACGGGTTTCGTTTTGAAATTCGTAGGTGCGGTTGCTTACCTGCACGAAACGGGCGGCATCTTTCCAAGATCCTCCGCGAACTACTTTGCGCTTGTTGATGTAAGCGTCGTTCACACTGGCATTCGTTTGAATGCTTGGATTCAGGTCGTTCATATCTTCGAAGGCGGATTCGCTCCAGGTGGTGGAAGTCCATTCGGCAACGTTTCCGGCCATGTCAAAGAGGCCGTATTCATTGGCGGGATAGGATGAAACTTTGGAGGTGACTATGTGACCATCGTTGGTATATCCACCGTTGGTCGGTTTGAAGTTGGCGTAGTAGCAGCCACGTTCCGTATCCGTCTTGTCGCTCTTCCAAGGGTATTTGGCAGCCTTCTGCTTGCCTCTGGCTGCGAATTCCCATTCAGCTTCGGTGGGCAATCTGTATTCCATGGCTTTCTGACCACGTAAGCTCAGGGCAGCATTCAGGTAAGACGTTCTCCAATGGCAGAAAGCGTTGGCCTGTTCCCAAGAAACACCGACCACAGGGTAGTTGGTATATGTGGGATGCGAGAAATAATTGAGCAGGTAAGGCTCATTGTACGCATTGGTGAAATCATTGATCCAGCAAGTCGTGTCCGGATAAATGGCGATGATACGGGTATTCAGAAAATCAAATCGGGAGGACAAGGGTCGAGTGATGGACGTATTGACAACTTGACCTGCTTCGGTGACGTATGCGGTATCCTTGGTAATCATAACATTTGGAAGATTGGCGGCAATGATATCCGTGTTCCGGTTGCGTTTGATGGCGTTCAGTTGGTTGGCACGTTTTGCAGCGGCTCCATAGTCGAACCATTCGTACTTGTACAGTATTTTTTCCACACTGGTGCGGTAACCTCCGAGCACTTCGTCTTTTTCACGCAAATAATTCAGAGCAGTCAACTCTTCCTCGGTTGCCCTTTTGGCATCCGGAATGGGAATTTTCCAGTTCAGATGCGGAGTAACAGCTTCACCTTTGGCATCTTCCGTGATTTTGTATTCTTCGTTTCCTCCATATGCAGGGTCGGCCATCTTTTCACGGATGATGGAATCTACAACCCATTTGATGAATTGCTTGTATTGGCCGTTGGTGATTTCGGTTTCGTCCATCCAGAAGGGAGCGACGGAAACGTTTTTTGATGGGGAATTCAAACCGAAAATGCTGTCATTTTCAGCCTGTCCCAATTCAAAGGTGCCTTGCTGGATCAATACCATTCCGTATGGATTTGGTTCGCTCCAGGGAGTACTTTTTACGCTGGTCAGTTCACCGTTGTCGTACGTATGGCACGAAAACAGCAGGATGCTGGTCAAACCTAAAATGATAATTTTTCTATTCATAAGTTTATAATATGCGTACACTTTTTTGTCGTTTGCTCACGGTAGCGGTGCCGATTTTTCGGGTGTAACTCATGAACAGTTCATGACTTCCACCTGAGAATGATGCCACTGCCGAAGTGGATATATCGTAAGAATAACCAATGCTCAATCCTTGTGGCAACTTGATGCCTGCCAACACGATGACAGCGTCCTGATACCTCCAGCCCAGACCGCCCCAGTACTTATCCTTGTAAAAGACTTTTCCGGTCAGGTCGAGTTGCCATGCTGTCAGATCCGTCTTGACGAGGAAGGACGGTTGCACGGTGTATAACGGGTTTGGCAAAACAATATTGTATCCGTTTGTTAAATAGTAGGTTCTTGAAGCGACCATTTGGGGGTTGTCCGTGCTTGTATCATCCGGTCCGGTTTTCAGCTTTACAGCTGTTTCCAAAAGGTGAGAAACGGAAAAACCGGCGTAGAGTCTATCGTTTTGGAACCAGGTTCCTGCGCTGAAATCCGGGATGATTCCGTCCAGCGTACCTGTAGGAATACTGGCGTCAGTTTTTATGTGGTATTCGCTGGTTGGGATATAAATACCGCTTCCGTCGAAGCCTTCCTGAAGGATCCCGCCTTGAATGCCAATGCTCAACACGCCCGCCTTGAGTTGCTTCTTCCAAGCATATTGCAATTGAAGTGTTTGGGTGCTGAACAGACCAATCGATTCTTTTGAAAGGACCAAACCGAATCCATGTTTGCGGTTGCCCATTACAAAGGGCATGGTGATGTTGACCAAAAAGGTGCTGGGAGCACCATCGATGCCTACCCATTGCTGACGGTTTTGAAGGGTCAGTAATAAATCGTTTCCTTCCCCGGCTACCGCAGGATTGAAGGTGCCTGGAGCCAACATGTATTGGCTCGTCTGTGCATCGTATTGTGCTGAAACGCTGATGCCTGTAAAAAGCAGGAGTAAAAGAAATGCGATTCGGCGGATAGGTGGAAGTCTAAAGGGCATGCTTGTTCTTTGTACAGCCTATATAACAGAGAAATAGCTGAAAAATTGTAAATAAAATGGAAAAAGGCCACATTTACTGAAAATGCAGCCTTTTTAGCTATTTAAAACAGGAAGATATCAATATTCCTCTTCATTGAAGAAAAAGTCCTCCTTGCTGGGATAATCGGGCCAAATGTCTTCAATACTTTCGTAAATTTCCCCTTCGTCTTCCATTTCCTGGAGGTTTTCGATGACTTCGAGCGGGGAGCCAGAACGCATGGCATAATCAATCAGTTCGTCTTTTGTGGCGGGCCAGGGTGCGTCTTCCAGTTTTGATGCCAATTCCAGTGTCCAATACATAGCTTTCGTTTTTATGCCTTTTTCAATTTTGTCGCAAAAATAACCGATTATACTGATAAAACAAGTATTGCCACAGCTTTTATTTAGTGTTATCCCAAAAAAATTCTGAACTGTCTGACAGGCAGCATTTTCTTGCCAGTACAAAATAGTAATCTGAGAGTCTGTTCAGGTAGGTGATAATGTTTGGATGAACCTGAAAATGTTCAGCAACTGTCACGGTACAACGCTCTGCTCGTCGGCAAACTGTTCGGCAAACATGCGCAAGTCCGGCTTTCCGGTTTCCGCCGGGTATGATAAACCGGTTGATTTCAGGTAATCCGGAAACGATAAGGTCAATTTCCGCCTCAACCTCATTCAAATTTTCTTCCGAAATGGGGTCTGTAAAGTTCAAGGTGGTCTTTTCCTGGTCGGTTGCAAGGTAGGAACCGACCTTGAATAGGCGGTGCTGAATGTTCCGGTTGAACGTATCGTCTGCCGGATCCAGACCTTCAGACAAGAGTAATCCTAAAAATGAATTCAGTTCATCGACGCTACCGTAGGCTTCCAACCGGATGTCATCTTTGGAAACGCGGGTTCCACCAATGAGTCCTGATGAGCCTTTGTCGCCTGTTTTGGTGTAAATATTCATGTCTTTTACGTTTTAATTCGTAGTTTGCATTTCGGTAAATCACTTCTGAAAAACAAGATGCCAATGGAATAGAGGTCGATGCTTACCCGCACCTCAGGGTGATTTCGCATGAGCTTCCAGGTAAAAGCAAGTTCCGGGGTTTTATGAATGTGATTGACCACAAATAGGGAACCTTCGTGCATTTTCTGAAGACACAGACGGAATTCGTTCATTCGTTGCGAGCGCTCGGCAGGAGCATTAAAGAACACGAAATCCAATTTTTCCATTTGCAAAAGAGCCAATTTCAGGGATTTATCGTCTTCTTTATTTGGGCCATAGGTTATACTCTTGCAGGTGGCTTTCGGACAGGCATGTATCATGTACTGGGTTTCAATGCCGGTGCGGTTGCCAATCTCCAACATGGTGCTAGGTTGATGATCCTGAACGATTCGGAAAATCATCCGTTCCACCTGATGCGGCTCTTTCTTTTTGAGCCTGATGATGGAGTGCTCTTTTTCTTTTTGGTGGACTGCCTCCAACGCTTCGAAGGCATAATAGGTACATTTGGTATTCAACACCATGGTAACGAACCGAAAAAGATATGGTGAGTGAATACCTCCTCCGTTCGCTTGCTTTGCCCTCAAAAGGTAATTTGCTCGTGCCCGGGGTCTATGTATGATGTGAATCAAGCGGTTATACAAACGGTTCCGGTGTTGGTTAGACATGCTCAAAGATAGTCGCTCACCGTGGATTTACAAAATCAGGAAACCGTGTTTTTTTTCATGGACTGTCACGTATCTTATTGGTGGATTTATGGATATATTTGTGTCGCTTCGGAGTTCACGGCTTTGTCCCGTTTGGGCTCCAGTTTTTTTTACCTTAAAAACCTTTGGTGAATGAAAAGTGCAGGTAGAGGATATGGAAGAATTCCAGATGATTTCTGGAAACAATTCCAGTTTTCTCATACATACCGATTAATGAGACATCTGCCCTTTCTGATGACCATGTTAGGTGTTCTTGCTGTGTTTTATGATTTCGGATTCAACCAATCGGAAGGGGTTCATGGCTTTTTAAATCTGTTTTATATTTTATTGTTGGGCATAGAGTGCCTATTTCTCGTTTTGAGGTATTTCTTTTTTCACCATAAGAAGGCTCTGAAAGTGGCGGTTTTTGACATTTTTCTGAGTGTGCTTTTGGCCCTGACACTGCCTGTCCTGTTGGAAGTTTATGAATTTCAATTATTTACAACCCAATTGTGGCTTACTTTTGTCTTTTTGATCATGTTCATCCGGGAATTATCTGCTGAACGGATTGAATTCAAACGTCGGTATGTAAATCCGGCCCAAATGTTCATGTTCAGCTTTTTGGCCGTAATTTTGGTTGGTACGTACGCATTGATGTTCCCGAATGCTACCACACACGGGATTTCATTTATTGATGCCTTGTTTACTTCTGCAAGTGCAGTTTGTGTGACTGGTCTGGCAGTGGTGGATACTGGAACCTATTTTACGCCGATGGGGCAGACCACCATCATGATTCTGATTCAGTTGGGCGGCTTAGGAATCATGACATTCACCAGCTATTTCAGCTACTTTTTCACTGGACAGTCTTCGTACGAAAATCAGCTTTTGATTCAGGAAATGACGAGTTCAGACAAGATTTCCAATGTGTTCAGTACGTTGAAACGGGTTATTCTGCTCACGTTCATTATCGAAACGATAGGTGCTTTATTTATTTTTTTCAGTTTGAATCCTGCCTTGTTGCCTGGTTTGGGTGACCGTGTCTTTTTCTCCATGTTTCATTCTGTTTCTGGGTTTTGTAATGCCGGTTTCTCCACGTTGCCGAACAATTTTTACGAAATCGGATACCGCTTCAACTATCCACTACATTTGACGGTAGCCTTTCTAATCATTATCGGTGGTATCGGATTTCCGATCATGTTCAATTTCGCCAAGTATTTGAAACACGTGTTCAGACACCGTATTTTCAAGAAGAATCACATTCATTCCCCCTGGATCATCAATATCAACACGCGCATTGTTCTAATTACAACACTCATCTTGTTGCTGGTCGGAACGGTTCTGATCTTTATTTTTGAATACAACAACACACTGGCAGAACACGGATTGTTCGGAAAGATCGTCACCGCTTTTTTCGGAGCAGTGACACCCAGAACGGCAGGTTTCAGTTCGGTGGATTATACACAGATTCACATGAGCACGATCTTGCTGCTGTATGTGCTGATGTGGATTGGGGCTTCACCTGCTTCCACCGGGGGCGGTATCAAGACCAGCACGTTTGCCATCAGTGTAATGAACGCTATTGCTTTGGCACGTGGAAAAGACAGGATTGAATGTTATGGTCGTGAAATCTCGGATTCCTCCATTCGCCGTGCTCATTCCCAGATTTTTCTATCGCTGTTCGTCATCCTGATGTCTGTGTTTTTAGTGTGCTATTTTGATCCAAAGCTGGACTTCAAAGCAGTTGTTTTCGAATGCATTTCTGCTTTCGGAACGGTCGGATTGTCACTGGGCATCACGGCCAAACTTTCTGCTGCAAGTAAGTTGATCATCACCATCACCATGTTTGTCGGAAGAATCAGCCTGCTCACGATTCTGGCTTCTTTTCTCAAAAAAGTGAAATTTCAGAAATACAAATATCCATCGGAAGATATCACCATCAATTAAATAAACAACCTATGAAGTACATCATCATTGGACTTGGACATTTCGGAGCGTCCTTAGGAAACAAACTCACTGCGCTTGGACATGAAGTGATCGGCGTAGACCCTGAGATGAACAAAGTAGATGCTTGCAAAGGAACCATGACCCATACGATCTGCATGAATCCCGCCGATTCGGAATCAGTCAGCAGCCTTCCCATCAAAGAGGCCGATGCTGTGATTATCTGTATAGGCGTAAATGAAGGAGCCAATATCCTGGCTACGGCCATGATGCGGCAAATGAAGGCGAGACACCTCATTGTTAGAGCCATTTCCCCACTGCATCGTACGGTGTTGGAAGCCATGCAAGTGGATGAAATCGTTTATCTGGAAGAAGAAACAGCGCACCGCTGGGCCAAGAAACTGAACGTTTCCGGAGTGATGGATGCCTATGAGCTTTCTGGTGATTTCAATATTGTAGAAGCGCATGTTCCGAAGCGTTGCATCGGCATGACGCTGGAAGAAACGGATTTACGAAACAAATATAATGTGTCAGTGCTGACCACCATCAAGATGGTTGAACAAAAAAACATCATTGGAATCAACCGTAAAGTCAAGCAAGTACAGGAGCTGGCTACTGCCAAGACGTTGCTCGAAGAAAGCGACATCCTGGTTGTCTACGGAAGGTTAGAGGACATTGAATCCTTTCTAAACAAGGAATAAGCTATAACTTTATTATTACTTTGTATTCAGGGATGATCTCCACTTTTTCCAAAATAGCCTTGTTGACGATTTCGGATGGAACGGATTTGTCAAAGAGGATTTTGTAGCCCGCTTTCAAGGGTGTGAGCTCGATTTTAAAGGGCCCTGGATTTGAAAATTTCTTCATCTCGATGGACCAGGGTGTTCCATTGTAATAATTGTCAGCTACCAGCCTGTTGTTCAGGTAACAGCGTCCCTGATCGGCCAGGTATTCGAGGTTCATAAAGGCGTTGCCCAAGCCATCCAAAGCGTTTACTGGAAGTGAAACTGTCCATTCATAGGAGAGGTTTGTTAGATTTTGTGCCGATGCAGTTTCCGGTTTTTTCCCTCCTCTCGGGAGTGCGCTGTTGAACGGTAGGGTATATAACTCAGAGCAGAGCCAGGATTCGTCCGTATTTAAAATAGTACGGTCGGCATTGAAACAATCAGCAACCAACTTGGCTGCAAAGCCTTTGTCACCTTGTTCGAACGGGAAGTCAATGAGCAATACATTGCTGCCTTTGTTCAGATAGCCGGTCACATCGAGTTGGTTCAAGCCAATCTTGATTTCCTGGTTCAGCCATTTATCGTTCAATCTGATTTTGCAAAGATGACCGGCATACAAATACAAGGTTGCTGAACGGATGGATGATGCATTGTCAAGGCTGAACTCTTTGCAGAAGACTTTCTGGTAGAGTTGGTTCTTTGGAGTGACTGTGTTGACGGTGGATTTCAGCCAGAGGGCGTCGTCCAGAATGCCTATAGCTTTTACGGTGGGGGTGATAGTTTTGACAGGTTGAACAAGTTTGATTTCTTTGTTGCGACCCTTGCCTGTGAGTGGTGTGATCGTCATGGTTGGATTTGGCCCGTAGGCTAGGAGCTCATTACCATTCATGTACAAGTTTGCATCTGAAAGGTACAGGCTGTTTGTTTCATTGAAGTACCAGGCATGATTGGCTTCTTCGAACGAAAGTATTTTGATGGACAGTGATTTGCCAGCTTTGGTTTTGACAATCAATGAATTAGATAAGCCGGGTTTGATATCGGTCACGACAAAGTGGTTGTTCTTTTTTTCGACAGAACCCGAAGTGACAGAAACAGATTTCACCAAAGTTGCATCGAAACAGAATTCAGGCTCAACGCCCAGATTCTGGATGAAAAACCATTGACCGGGAGCTGTTTGGCAGAGCGGCTGGGCGGTGGCATATTTCAACAGAATACCTTCCATGTCGAAATTGAAGGGCCAGATGAAAATGCAACTATCCTTAATATCCACCGGTTTCGAAGGAAAAGTCAAAGGCCCTTCTGGAAGTGTAATTTGCAGTTGAACACCTTTCTGCAAGGTCTTGATATTGTTCCGGTAATAATTCAGACCAAAAACGAAACCGGTATTTCCAAGTATCCGAACAGACCATTGCAACAATTCTTTGGGCTTTTGATCTTTAGGGATAACTGGAGTCATGGGAGCCAAGCGGTCGCCGAATTCATTCAAGAAATAGTGAAGTTTTTTGACCTGATGGTAGCTGGGGGCAAGTTCACCCGTTTCACCGATGGCTGCCTGAAAATCGTACGAAATGTCGCAATATTGGTTCCAATATCCGGTTTCATCCTGATTTTCTTCCAGGGTCGTCAACTTTCCGACGGGATTCGACCCTCCGGTAAAAACGTAATATCCAGGCAAATTGCTGCCGGATCCGGTTTTTGCGGAAGCGATGGCTAATCCGTCAAACTGGTTCAGGATGGGCCTGCGGTGGTAGGAAATCTGGTTGCCGACACCAATTTCGCAGGTGAGGTAGGGGTAGCGGGTATGATCGGTAGCACTTTTGCCCTCCCTGCCGGCAACGTCGGCGCCTATGCCTTCGTCGTTCATGGGTGCTTCGAAGGTGAAATTCGGGTTTTCCGTAACGGGCTGGATGTCGGTTATCCAAGGTTCTTCGGGGTAGCCTCCGAACAGCGGAATCACTTCATCCTGTGGTACAGAGGCATTGCCCCAGCCTGTGACGGTGTACATGGGAACGTCCATGCCGTATTTTTGGGCCGTCTGTTTCAACCATTGAATGTGGGCGTTCCCACCGGACCCGCGACGGTATTCATTTTCAAGTTGGATGCCGATGATTGGGCCTCCATCCTTGTAATAAAGCCCTTCCATCTGTGCAGCGATGCTTTTGTACCAACGAGCAGCATAAAACTGATAGAGTGGATTGTTGCTCCGGTCCACCAGCTCTTTTTTCAATAAGATCCAATCCGGGGTTCCGCCATTGCGGACTTCGCCGTGGCACCAGGGGCCGATGCGCGGATAGACGTATAGATGATGTTTCTGGCAAAGTTGAATGAAGCTGCGGAAGTCATTATCTCCGCTCCAGTCGAACTGACCTTCCATTTCTTCGTGAAAGATCCAAAAAACGTAGGTGGCGATGATCGTGATGCCGTTGGCCTTCATTTTTAGGATGCGGTCTTCCCATTCAGTTTTGGGACAGCGGGAAAAGTGCATTTCCCCCATGACGGGCACAACCGGCTTTCCGCCGATGGTGATGTATTTGCTGTTTAACAAGATCTCTTTGCCGACAGGACCGGGATTTCCCATCTTCAGATGCCCGAACATTGGAGCCTTGGGTGTGATACGGGCGTCGACAGAGTAGTTTTGGGCAGCAACGATTCCGCTGAAAAGGCAAGTCAAAGCAAGCAAGAGTTTCTTCATGGTATAGAAATAAGGAGGAGCCCCAAAAGTAAATGTTTTGAGGCTCCTAAACAATAGCGTTCGAATGGATTATTCGCCGTTTGTCAAACCCTTCTTCGGTTTGGGAGCTAGTTTCGCCAACTTCTTTTCGTTTTCGAGTTCTTTCGTCAAAGCAACCGTGCTCATCAAGCCGCCCAACTGCATGGTTTCGACCGCGGTGCTTGGAACAACGACGATGGTGGCATTTGTCTTTAAGCCTTCATACAGCATGTTCATGGCGCGCAGGTGGAAAGCCGTGGGGTTGTCCGCATAGCTTTTGGAAGCTTCGTTGAACATTTCTGCAATTTGGCGTTCGGAATCACCCAATATCACACGGGCCTGGCGTTCGCGTTCAGCCTGTGCCTGCATGGACATGGCGGCTTCGAGGCCTTGCGGAATAAGTACGTCCTTGACTTCGACCGAAATGACATTGATGCCCCAGGGCTCGGTGCGTTCATCGATGATGGTCTGCAGCATGGCGCTGATCTTGTCTCGGCCTTCCAGCATGTCGGCCAGCATGGTTTTGCCGATTACGTCACGAAGGGCTGTCTGGGAGGCCCAGCTGATGGCGCTGTAATAGTCGGCCACATCCATGGAGGCTTTCTGAGGATCAACAACTTTCCAAAAAAGCACGGCATCCACATCCACCGGAACCGTATCTTTGGTAAGAGTTTTTTCGGCCTTGAACGAAGTGCTGATGACACGGATATCGATCCAGAAGGGAATAGTGTCAATGATTGGTATGATGAAGAAAATACCCGGGCCACGCAGTGTGTAGTACTTCCCGAGACGAAGAATCACGGCTCTGTCCCATTGATTGGCCACTTTCGTGGACGAAGCAACCAGGAAAGCCAATACAAAGAAACCGATCAAGATGCCCCGACTTTCGTTCGATGACAAATCAATGCTGAAGGTCAAGGCAATACCAATCCCAATACCCATAAGTATTACGAAAAGCAATGTCGCAATGGAATTTAAGTTTTTCATCAGATTAGGTTATTAAATTAATTGTGTAAAGATATATCAGTTTCCCCAAAAACGGTTTGTTTATTTTTTAAGCATTTTGACCGTCTTGTTTCCTGCACTAATCAGATAGATGCCCGATGCACAATTGCTCATATTGAATGTAACTTGTTCACCCTCTGCTATGGACTGATAGATGATGGCTCCTTGAATGTTCCGTATTTTCACCCTTTCACCCGCCCGAAGATTGCTAATTATTACAAAGTCACGGACCGGATTAGGAGAAACTTCGATGCAAGGGATGTCGGGATTGTTCAAGCCGACGTTAGGACCTCCGAGGTATTGTGTATCCAGATAACTGAGACGGGATGTTATCCAGGTAGAAATAAAGGACAAGTCGAAATTGGTGTCCGCTGCTACTCGGGTGCCAGTCCACCGGGTGATTTCGCGGCTTAAAGCACCACTTTTTTTCAATATCGCCTGATAGGAATTGAATCGACCATATAATTGGCTATAACTGAAATAGGAACCTCGAAGTTCCCTGTAACGGCTCTTAAGCATGTCCCTGAAACCACCTGGATTCAGCTTTTTTAATCGAAGGAACAGGTTGCTTTGGCCATGCTCATAAGTCGTTACAAAGGTGTCAAAATCCTGATTTGCCCCTGTTACACCGGAGGAGCCATCCCAGCGCCGTCCCCAGGTGGCATCCATGTCCCAGGGGGTGATAATCATTTTGGGAGAAACGGACTGGTCGTAGATGGAGAAATACATGTTTTTTCCCTGATTGTCCGCTGCCAAAACCAGTTCGATCAACAAGTAATAGTCTCTAACTTCCGGCAAGTCAAACATTAATTGAACATTGGGAAAAAATTCCGCATCCGAAGTAAAATCGCTACAGGTGCTGACCGCATTGTACATGCTTTTCCATTCAATGGACTCACCATCTCCAAGATCAGGATATTTGCAGGCATAATTGCACCAGGTTTCGGCGGCGTTGTTGTAGTTGCCAACCAATTTCCCTGCAGTGTAAAAGGTGGTCTTGGTGTTGCCCATCTGGGATTCGAAACTCCATTCATCTGCCTTGAACAAAGCGCCACGCTGTATGACAGGAGTAATTGCTGTTGCCGGAGTGTATTTTTTCAGATTGAGTTGTTTACGGTCGATTTTTTCCGTCATGCAATATAGTCCGTTGTAAGAATCGTTCACGAAGACTTCGACAAAGTGCCCTCTGGTGCCGTTTACCATATTGGGTTCCTGCGCCCCATAGTAGGGTTTGACCGAGAAATCATTCCAAAGGTCTGTCGAAACGCGGTTTCGCATTCTGGCAAGATCAATGCCCATGGCATCGAGAACCCAATTATTGTCGCTGCGCAGACCGTAAAAAGACCTGTCAATTGGAGCTAAACCGTTGGCATCCTTCAACTTGATGGCATACGCTTTTTTGACCAAGCTGGACGCTAACGCACCACGGGTCTTCAAATCGGACAACAGGTATTCCGCCGATCCTGGTTTGTCGGGTTCGGTCACTGTGATTCTACCTAACGTGTAGGTTGCTGTCAGTGTGGTGTTTGAGTACAATTGCACCAAGGGTAAACTGCTGAAAAAGAGGTAACCGCTTGCAACAACGTACGTACCGCTACGGACTTCAATCGAATAGTTGGAAGTGCCTGTCACCTTTGAAAAAGTGAAATCCGAATTGCTTGTAACCTCTATTCCGTTGATATATAAATTAAAAGTAGTGCTTTTTGGTTTGTAGAATACATTCATGGTTACATCGCTCGCTTCCAACTTACTTTCTGGTATAGTCAAGTAAAAGCCTTTATTTGCAGTATCCACTGCGGGCACTTTTCCACTAAAAGAAAGCGACTCAAGTAGGCCGGCAAAGGTGCCGAGTGTAGGTTTGACCGTCGGCATCGTAATGCTGATGCCTCCGTCGTCCACCACGGCATTCCCTTCCATATCGTAAAAGAGGAAGTATTCCAGTGTCGCTCCTGTGACGGCATACGTGCCAACGGGATAGACACCCCCGTAATTCGTACCGCGTTTGTTCCAGATTTTAGTTGTATTAAAGACGGACCGAATGACATAATAACTAAGGTTGTTGTAAGTCTTTGCCTCAAATGTCCAGGATGTAGTGCCGTCCGTTTGCAACTCATCCACCAATCGAAGGGCCCAACGATCGACCGTGTCCGGTTTATACTTGATATATTTTAGTGTGGAAGCGTTCTGAAAAGCATATTGGCCTGAACCCAAATCTTTAATAATCCAGTAATCGCTCTCGGTTGCGTTCTCGGAATCTCTGTTCGGGAAAAAGGCTATATTGTATTCTGCATTTCCTGGACTCACCGTGCCTGTTGAACCGTTTGCCAAACAAGCGATAAGGTACTTGCTCTTGGTAAACAAAGGTTTTGAAAATATTGATTCACAGACAAATAAAAGTACAACCAGTAAAAAAAAGTGTTTTTTCATTGAATAGATCCGTGAGGACGGGAATACTCAAAGTTAGCATTAAAATGTATACCATTAGCATTTTCGAACGAACAGTACCTTAGAGTGCCTTCTATCGTTTAAGTTCTCGTAGTAATTTTTTTTGCTAAGATGTATATAATGCGTATTTTTTTACATAACTTGTACGGGTAATTCTTGACGGGATACTATGAAATTCACTCCCGAAAAATACTCCCTGTCCGATGAACGCATGATGCCGTTTATCGACCCTGCTGAAATTTGGGATTACCTGAATCGACCCTGTCCGTCTAAGGAAAAAATCCAGGAAATCATTGCAAAGTCACTTTCAAAACAACGGCTGAACTTAGAAGAGGTGGCTTGTCTGATCAATGCAGACAGTCCCGAACTGATACGGGAAATCAAGGAAGGAGCCAAGACGCTCAAACGTACCATATACGGCAACCGCATCGTACTTTTCGCACCATTGTATATTGGCAATAAATGTTCGAACGACTGCACGTATTGCGGATTTCGATCCTCCAATACGGATGCTGTCCGGAAAACACTATCTCCGGATGATATCGTTAGTGAGGTTGAATCGCTGGAAGATACGGGGCAGAAACGACTGATTCTAGTGTTTGGGGAGCATGCTCAGTACGATCCCGAATTCATTGCCAACTCGGTAAGAACAGCTTATCAGGTGAAAAAAGGTAATGGTGAAATCAGACGGGTAAACATCAATGCGGCACCCCTGGATGTGGAGGGATTTAAAATTGTCAAGGAAGCAGGCATCGGGACGTATCAGATCTTTCAGGAAACCTATCACCCTGAAGCATATAAAACCTATCATCTACGTGGAAAGAAAGCCGATTATGGATATAGACTCACCGCACTTGACAGGGCGCAAGAGGCTGGTATCGACGATGTCGGAATCGGTGTTTTATTCGGTTTGTACGACTGGCGTTTCGAAGTGATGGCTTTGGTTCGTCACACCAACCATCTGGAGGCCTGCTACAATGTGGGGCCGCACACCATTTCTTTTCCAAGGGTCAAGGACGCATCCATGCTTGATATGGGCTCCAAGTATTTCGTCAACGATGAGGATTTCAAGAAACTTGTCGCCATTTTACGACTAGCCGTGCCCTATACCGGAATGATATTGACTGCCCGTGAGCCAGCAGCGCTTCGCAATGAAATGATTCAATATGGTGTGTCACAGATTGACGGGGGTACCCGTATCGAGCTAGGTGGTTATTCTGAAAAAAAAGATGCCGGCGAAAATCTGAATCGTGGTCAGTTTCGTATCAACGACGGTAGAACATTGAATGAAATCATCGATGAATTGCTTGATCAGGATATGATACCGTCTTTTTGCACGGCGTGTTACCGACTTGGTCGAACCGGCGAGCACTTCATGGAATTTTCCGTTCCCGGATTCATCAAGCGTTATTGTACGCCCAATGCCATACTGACACTTGGAGAGTATCTCATCGATTATGCACCCGTTCCTACAGTAGAAAAGGGTTGGAAAGTCATTCATTCCAATTTGGAAAATATGGAAGATACTACGATGAAAACGGCCCTTTTCGATAAATTGGAATTGCTGAAAGCTGGCAAGAGGGATTTGTATTTCTAATACCTTATTGGAAATGAAAGGACAGGATTTGAAACCGCACATCGGGATTTTTGGCCGCAGGAATGTCGGCAAAAGTCTATTTATCAATGCGCTGACAGGCTCTGATGTAGCCATTGTGTCTGAAATGGCGGGTACGACCACCGATCCGGTACGCAAATCCATGGAAATTTTCGGAATCGGGCCCGTGGTACTCATTGATACGGCAGGCATTGACGATATCGGGATGTTGGGCGAAAAACGGACTGCCAAAACGTTGGAAGTCATCAAGCAAATCGATTGTGCCCTGTTATTATTTGCAGGGAATTCATTTGGCGAATTTGAGGAAGCGCTGGTTGAGCGGTTCAATGATAGGAACTTGCCGTATTTGATAATACACAATAAATCCGATGAAGAACATTTAAAATTACCCATTTCATCGGTTGAATTCAGCGCTCTGACTGGAGAGAATCTGGAAGGCGTTCTGGAGGCATTGACGAAAACGATCCCTGCCACCGCTTACCATCAACCCTCACTTCTGAAGGGCATTATTAAACGCGGTGATATTGTCATGCTCATCACACCCATCGATTCCGAAGCTCCGGACGGTCGAATGATTCTTCCACAAATGATGGCTATCCGTGATGTGTTGGACCAGGATGCGGTGAACATCGTGGTCAAGGAAACCGAGGCTGCTGAATTCCTCCATTCCACCGGTATAAAACCAGCATTGGTACTCACCGATAGCCAGGCATTCGGGTTCGTTTCAAAAATCATTCCAATGGAAGTGCCGCTAAGTAGTTTCAGTGTGGCTTTTGCCCGTATGCGCGGGCCCTTTGAAGATTATTTACGCGGAACGCATCATATAGCTGAACTAAAGGACGGTGACAAGGTGCTGATGCTGGAATCTTGCACTCATCAAGTGAGTTGTGAAGACATCGGACGTCATAAACTGCCCAGGTGGTTGACTGCTTTCACGCAGAAGAAACTGGAATTCGAAGTCGTTGCCGGATTGACGGAAACTCGATATCCGATTCGAACCTATGCCATGGTCATACAGTGCGGCGGCTGTATGATTACGCGCAGACAAGTGCTGAACCGTTTGTCCGATGCTATTAAAGCCGGTGTCCCGGTTTCCAATTATGGCATGACCATTGCTTATCTGAATGGTATTTTCGACAGAGCTGTTTCACCCTTTTTATCATGAGCTATGCGTACTGAAACGAAAATGACCAGACAAACCATCATTCGACTGCTTTCGTTGGCAGACCATGATAAGCAGCAGGCCTTATTCAAAAGAGCATACACTGTGAAGGTAGATCAACTTGGCAAAAATGCAAATTTGAGAGGCTTAATTGAATTTTCAAATCAATGCCGTAAGAATTGCCTGTATTGTGGTATCCGAAGCGGGAATTTAAATGTGACTCGCTATACAATGTCGGATGAAGAAATTCTGCAGGAAATCGCTTTTGCCAAGTCAAAGGGTTTGACAGGGGTGGTGCTCCAATCCGGCGAGCGCAACGATGCTGAATTTGTAAACCGGATAGTCGCTTTGATTAAGAGGATCAAAAAGGAAACCGATGAGGCTTTCCGCATCACCTTATCCTTAGGAGAGCAATCGACAGAGACCTATCAGCGGTGGTTTGACGCAGGTGCGCAGCGTTATTTGTTGCGTATCGAAACTACAAATGAAACGCTTTATAACACTATTCACCCGAATGATGGGTTGCATTCCTTCGAAACACGCTTGAGAAGTCTGGAAAGTATTCAGCAAGCAGGTTATCAAACAGGAACAGGTGTCATGATTGGATTGCCCGGACAAACGGTTGAAAACCTGGCCGACGACCTTCTGTTCATTCAGCAAAAGGGCATTGATATGGTTGGAATGGGACCCTATCTGGAGCATGCTCAGACGCCCATGTTCGAAAGGAAGGAAAGAAGAATTCCAATTTTGGAACGGTTTGAGTTATCCCTTCGAATGATAGCTGTCCTTCGCCTGCTGATGCCGACCATCAATATCGCTTCAACCACGGCTCTTCAATCGATTATCCCAACTGGTCAGGAATTCGGATTAAAGGCAGGTGCAAATGTGCTCATGCCAAATCTTACCCCTATCAATTACCGGAAAAGTTATCTGTTATATGAAAATAAGCCCTGCCTGGAACTGGATGCGGAGCGAACCATTGAAACCCTTTTGCTGCGCATCCGCAATTTGGGAGAAGAAGTGGCTTATGAGGATTATGGCGACTCCAGGTATTTTGTAAACCGGCAAATTAAATATTAATACACACGAAAAATGATTACCCAAGACGAAGTTTGCAATGTTCAAACAATGACCGACGTGGACAAGTACATCCTTCTTGAAAACGTGATTCATGATTACGAGTCCAAAGAGAGCAACCTGATTCAGATCCTGCACATGGCTCAGGCAATTTTCGGATTCCTTCCACCAGAAGTTCAGCATTTTATTGCCGATCAAATGGGCATTTCTGTATCAAAAGTGAACAGTGTCCTCACCTTTTATTCCTTTTTCTCCACCAAGCCCAAGGGGAAGTATTCTGTTGCCGTTTGTCTGGGAACCGCTTGCTATGTGCGGGGTGGAAAAGAGGTACTGAACAAACTGAAGGACGTCATGGGCATCGATGTGGGCGATACCACCGAGGATAAATTGTTTTCGCTCTCCGTGATGCGGTGCATTGGCTCCTGCGGATTGGCACCGGCGATGACCATCAACGGAAAGGTTTACAAACAGGTCAATCCCAGTAAGATACAACGGATTTTAGGTATGCTCAAATAAACTGCAAAGTATGAAAATCAATTCAATCACCGATCTTGAAGCGATCAGAAACGAATTCCAAGCGAAAGAAAAGGAATTTCCCTTTACCGCTCATATTTGTTACGGAGCAGGTTGCCTGTCATCCGATTGCAAGGATTTCAAAGATGCATTCATCAAGGAGCTGAAATCTGAAAACCTTTTGAACAAAGTGAAAATCAACCTGACAGGCTGTCTGGGTGCTTGTACATTGGGCCCGACACTGGTCATCAATCCGGGTAATATTCTGTATTGCAACCTAAATCCTGCCAGTGCCGTTCAAATTGTCAAAGAACATATTCGAAAAGGAAAAATCGCCGATAAATTCTGCTATAAGGATCCGGAAACCGGCAAAGTCATTCCTAATCTGGATAACATACCATTCTTTAGGCATCAGAAAAAAATTGTGTTGGAAAAATGCGGAATTATTGATTATTCCTCTGTAGATGAGTATATCGCATACGACGGCTATTTCGCTATCGCCAAGGCATTGGGTTCAATGTCACCACCGGAAATCATCGATGAAATCACTAAATCCGGTTTGCGTGGACGTGGTGGCGGCGGTTTTCCGACGGGTTTGAAATGGTCTATGGCCAACAAAGCACAGAGTGACCAGAAATATATCATTTGCAACGCGGACGAAGGTGATCCTGGCGCATTCATGGACCGCAGCCTGCTTGAAGGCGATGCCCATACGGTGATTGAAGGAATGATGATAGGTGGTTATGCCATTGGCGCATCCAAAGGTGTCGTCTATATCCGTGCCGAATACCCCATTGCCATTGAACGTCTTACACTGGCCATCAAAGTTTGCCGCGAAGTCGGTTTGTTAGGCTCAAACATCCTTGGCAGCGATTTTAGTTTTGATATTGAAATCCGTATAGGAGCAGGTGCTTTTGTATGTGGTGAAGAAACCGCTTTGATGGAGTCTGTTGAAGGCAGGCGGGGAGAACCTCGGCAGAAACCGCCTTTCCCGGTGCAAAGTGGCTTGTTCGGAAAACCTACCGTTATCAATAATGTCGAAACCTTAGGCATTATTGCTGCGATCATTCTGAAAGGTTCAGCCTGGTTTTCCTCGATTGGAACGGAAAAAAGCAAGGGCACTAAAGTGTTCGCCCTGGCTGGTGACATTGTTCAGAAAGGCTTGATCGAAGTTCCGATGGGTGTCACGCTGGGTGAAATCATTTATGAAATCGGAGGCGGCATTCCCCGCGGAAAACTGTTCAAGATGGCTCAGACCGGCGGCCCTTCTGGTGGCTGCCTTACACCGGCACACCTGAATACACCGATTGATTACGACTCTTTGGTGCAATTGGGAGCCATTATGGGTTCCGGTGGTCTGATTTGTGCCGATGAAGACACTTGTATGGTGGACATGGCACGCTTTTTTATGGACTTTGTTCAGGAAGAATCTTGTGGGAAATGTGTACCATGCCGCATCGGCACTAAGCGAATGCTGGAAATCCTGGAACGGATTACAAGGGGCGAAGGAAGGGAAGGTGATATTGAGTTGTTGCAAGAATTAGGCCGTTCCATCAAGGATTCTTCTATCTGCGGCCTAGGACAAACTGCTCCAAATCCCGTTCTGAGTACCATCAACCATTTTAGGCATGAATACGACGAACACATTCGGCAACACTATTGCCGGGCAGGCATTTGCAGTGAAATGTTCCTTTCTCCCTGTCAGAATGCTTGTCCTGCCGGGGTCAACGTACCGGGTTATATAGCTTTGATCGCTGCAGGCAGAGTGGCCGACGCCTACCACTTGATTCGTCAGGAAAATCCCTTTCCATCGGTTTGCGGACGGGTTTGCACACATCCCTGTGAAAGCAAATGTCGCCGTGCCCAGTTGGACGAACCACTGGCCATAGCCGACCTAAAACGCTATGCTGCCGATTATGTCCTCAATTCCGGTGAACCGTTCAAAAGCTATACCTTTCAGAAGAATGGAAAATCAATTGGCATTATTGGTGCAGGGCCTTCAGGTCTGACCTGCGGCTATTATTTGTCCCGGCTCGGCTATACGGTCGATGTTTACGAGGAAAAACCTGTTGCCGGGGGTATTTTGGCCTACGGGATTCCCGAATACCGGTTGCCCAAGGAGGAACTGAATAAGGAAATTAATTCCATATTGCAGTCTGGCATCAATGTGTTTTACAACACCAAGGTTGGCAAGGACATCACTTTCCCTGAATTGAAAGCCAAATACAATGCCATTTATATTGCCACAGGGACGCAGCTTTCGCATAAGATCGGGATTGAAGGAGAAGAGAAACATGGTGTATATCATGGACTTGATTTCCTGACAGACGTCAATATGGGCAAGCCAGTGGAGGTACATGGAACCGTAGCCGTAATCGGTGGCGGTAACACGGCCATCGATGCTGCCAGGACGGCCATTAGGCTGGGTGCCAAAAAAGTGCATATTCTCTATCGCAGAACACGCGAAGAAATGCCAGCCGACAAACGTGAAATCCAGGATGCCCTGGATGAAGGCATTGTTTTGCAGGAACTCGTGGCACCTGTCCGCTTCGTTGGATACGGTAAAGTGTCCAGAATCGAATGTGTTCGTATGATGCCAGGCAAATTCGGCAAAGACGGTCGTCGCGTTCCGGTGGAAGTGCCCGATTCCAAATTTATGATTGACATAGATATGGCTATCCCTGCGGTGAGCCAGTATTCCGATTTCCCGTTTATCACAAAAGCCGATGTCGGGATCACGGATTGGGGAACATTCATCGTGGATCCTGAAACGCAGATGACCACGCAGTCTGGAATTTTCGCCGGTGGTGACATCGCGCGTGGTTCCGATGTGGTCATAACAGCCATCGCCGATGGTAAGAAAGCTGCCAAATCAATGGATAAATTCCTCGGTGGAAAGGGCATTCTCAACATTGGTGATCCGATTGAAATCCCTGCCAGAGGCATCGATGAAGGAACAACGGTGGAACATGAACGCTTTCAGATGCGCTACCTTGATCCCGAATTGCGGAAGGGTAATTTCGACGAAGTTCAGCAAGGTTTTCATAAATTGAATGCCATTGCCGAAGCCATGAGATGTTTACAATGTGCCAAACGCAAATAACCTGCAGCCATGATCAAACTCATTATCAACAACAAGGAGGTTCAGGCCGAAGAAGGAACCACCATTTTTACGGCGGCTAAACAGAACAGTATTCTGATTCCTCATTTCTGTTATATGGAAAATGTCCATAAGTCTGGTTCCTGCCGAATATGCGTGGTGGAAGTGGACGGAGTAAAGAACCTGATGGCGTCTTGTGTGACTGAAGTCAAGGAAGGAATGGTCATTCACACCAACTCGGAACGAGTGCGCAATGTGCGCAAAGTCATTTACGAACTGATGCTTTCCGACCATAATAAGGAATGCCTGAGTTGCTGGCGGAACCAGAATTGTGAACTGCAGGAACTGGGCAATACCATCCAGATTGACGAATACCGGTACGAAGGCGTACGATCCAAAGATTTCATCGATGATTCCAGCCCCTCCATCGTGCGGGACAACTCGAAATGCATCCTTTGCCGACGCTGTGTGACCATTTGCAACGAAGTGCAAGGTGTAGGGCTTTTGAACCCTCATCATCGAGGTTTTTCGACCTTTATTGGTCCGTCCGAGGAAGAACTGCTGGGCGATTCCATTTGTGCCAATTGCGGCCAGTGTGTGTTGGTATGTCCGGTCAGTGCACTGAAGGAAAAGAATTCAACCGCTCATGTTTGGGATGCGTTGTATGACAAATCCAAGACAGTCATTGTCCAAACAGCACCTGCCGTTCGTGCTGCTTTGGGCGAATTGTTCGGTTATGAACCTGGTACGTTGGTCACCGGAAAAATGGCTTCAGCCCTTCATGAAATGAATTTCGACTACGTGTTCGATACCAATTTTGCGGCCGACTTGACCATCATGGAAGAAGGCTCTGAATTCCTCGAACGAGTTAAAAATGCCTTGAGCCCATCGGATAAAACAGCCGTTTTACCAATGATTACGAGTTGCAGCCCAGGTTGGATCAAATACGTTGAACATCAATACCCGGAACAGCTTTCAAACCTGTCGAGCTGTAAATCGCCTCACATGATGCTGGGGGCCTTGGCCAAAACCTATTTCGCTGAAAAGATAAAAGTGGCTCCAAAGGATATTTTTGTGGTTTCCGTCATGCCTTGCACGGCTAAGAAATTTGAAATATTACGTCCTGAAATGTACCATGAGGGCCAGGCAAATGTCGATGCAGTCATTACCACCCGTGAATTAGGACGCATGATCAAGGACGCCGGTATTGACTTCCTGAGCCTGCCTGAGGGTGAATTCGACAGTCCCCTCGGGTTTTCTTCCGGTGCAGCCGATATTTTTGGCACCACTGGTGGGGTCATGGAAGCAGCGTTGCGCACCGTGTATGAATTGGTAACCGGTCGGGAGCTTCCGTCGGAGCATCTGCACTTGCAACCCTTGATGGGGCTTGAAAGAATAAAAACTGCTGAATTGTTGATTGAAAAGGCGTTGCCCGATTACAGTTTTCTAGAGGGTGTAAATGTACGGGTTGCGGTGACCAGCGGTTTAAAAGGTGCTGCTGAATTGATGAATCAGATTAAAAATGGAACCAGTCCCTACCATTTCATCGAGATAATGGGCTGTCCTGGAGGTTGTATCAGCGGTGGTGGGCAACCTCGACCGGTGAACGATTTTGTTCGGATGGCGCGGTTGAATGCCATTTACAGGGAAGACGAAGGCAAGGCTATGCGAAAATCGCATGAGAATCAGGACATCAAAACGCTTTATAAGGAATTTCTTGGTGCACCGTTGGGTCATTTGTCGCACGAATTATTGCATACCTCTTACACAAAACGAAAAAGGAGTTGAAACGGATATTTTTTGAGGGAGGTTTCGGCCTCCCTTTCTTTTACATCAACAAATGTTCCGCTTCAATGGTATTACTGGTACTGAATATAAATGGGTTGCGGCCTTAAAACCATGAGTTCAGCAGGGGTCAACAGGTGATTCGGTTTTTTACGCAGGTCGTTCTTGTAAAACAGCTTGAAGCCCGTGAATTGAACCGGTTCTCTGGCGATGTAGCTTTTATAGGTGCTGAACTTTAGAATGGGTTCACCCCAACCGTCCATGTTCATGACGATCTGGACTTCCGGGTGAAGCTTGATGTTCTTGTAGTTTTTGACCATGCCTTGCGTAAAGCGGTGTATGACCAAAATCTTGGGGGGTAGGTTGTTATCACGAACGATTTTTGCTAAGTATTCCGAACAAAAATTGATTTCACTGGCGTCCATGGAACCTATCTTTTTTCCGGGAATGCTTCCGTCTTTCATATAGAATTCAGGGTCAATACCCAAATGTACGTGAGACATCTTAAGGTATTTCTCCAGTTTCGGAACTTCCTTTCGGACATTGCTGAAGGCTACCTGCAAATCCAGGAAAACAATGGCGTCGCCCATTTTGGCAATGGCGAGCGCTGAATCAATCTGTTGTTCGGGCATCCTTTTGCAATGGGAGCCGTCTTTCATGGGTGCGCCTTGAGCAGTGGAGGCAATGTAATGGATGGCAGGTTGTACAGGCGTGGCAGGATCCGCTTTTTCCCACGTAGCAACTTCGGCACGGAGCATCCTCCACAATTCCTTTGGGGGATATTCGCCCAAAACACCCATCTTTTTCGAATAGAGGTTTCCGTAATAGGCTACGATTCTTTTGTAAGGCAGAATGGCACCTTTAATGGGGTAAGGCTGCCCCTTGACCGGCCAGCGTCCGGTAGTGTCACCGTTTGCGATTGCGAGAATCTTATTTTTATAGGCAGTCGTATCTGTCGTTTCTGCGACCTTTGCTTTCTTTTCTTTTTTGGAACCCGATTCTGTTTTTTGACCGCATCCGCTAAGAATGAAAAGGGATGCCAACGCAATGGGGAGGAAATGTTTGTAGTTCAAAATTTGCAGGTATTAATAGGTGAATCAATTTGTTTTGAATGTCCGACGCATGGATTTGAGCATGCCTTCAGCCGACCAATCGGGGACAATCATGCGGCGAACAGTTTGCAAAGGTACGGTGGAATCCCGTTTGGAGGTCAGGATGAAGGAAATTTTGAAGTACTTGCTAAGCCCTTTTGCTCCTTCGTGGTTGAAAACGCCATTCGGGTAAGCAAAGTATTCAACCGGCATGCCGACAATCTTCTCCAGCTTCGCTTTCGGGGCGGCAATCTGTTTTTGCCAGTCGGTCGTATCTTTGAATTTGGAAACCATGGTATGATCCCAGGTATGAAGACCAATCGTATGACCCGCTTTAGCCAACGCGGCAATCTGTTCGGTGGTCATATAATTTTTCTTGTTGTAGGTGATGGTCATGATGAAGAACACGCCTTTGAAACCATATTTTTCCATCACTGGAGCGGCTATGGCCGAATGCTCTGCTCTGGAATCATCAAAGGTGATCATGACCGGTTTTTCAGGCAGGGTTTTGTTGTAAACCAGATAATCATACAATTCTGCCGGTGAAATGGCATGATAGCCGCTGTCGGCCAGTATCTTCATATGGGCTGAAAAGGTGGCCGGACTCACCGTATAGTCGCCTTTATTGCCTTCTGAAATGCGGTGATAACACAGTACTGGAACTTCCGGTTTGGCATAAATCTGAGCATCCGTATTTTCGGTTTGATGGGTTTCAGCCTTTTCTGAAGCGATGGAGTGCTTCTCGGAACGGTTGCAACTGGTAAAACTCAAACCTGCTAAAAGCACTAGAAAATAGATTTTATTCATTTCAACGATTGATAAATAACTTCTTGTATATCCGTCCGTATGCCCATTCGCGCCAGTTTGTTGACTCCGTCGTTGGGATAGGTCCGATTGCTTACGAACACGTAGACCAGTTTATTGACCGGATCCACCCAACAACACGTGCCCGTATAGCCTGTATGACCGTAAACCTGAGTCGGAGCAGAAACGCAACATGGGCTATGTCCCGGTTTCCCCGGAATCGGCTTGTCGAAACCCAAACCCCTTCTTCCACTGGCTGAAGTGGTGGTCGTAAAGGTTTTGCATGTTTCTGCACGAAGGTAACGTTTTCCATCCAATTCACCGTCATTCAGCAGCATTTGATAGACCATGGCGACATCTCTGGCTGAAGCAAACAGCCCGGCATTACCGGAAACACCTCCCAGAAAAGCGGCGTCCGGGTCGTGTACAAAACCTTGTATCACACCGTTACGCAGGAAATCTCTTTTCAGGGTGGGGGCAATCGCTTCTTTCGGGTGGGTGAGCAAGGGCCTGTAGGTCAGGTTGATGAGGCCCATCGGCTTGTAATAGGTGCTGTCCAGGAAGATATCCATGGGAATGCCGCTAATGGTTTCAGCGATTTCCTTCAATAAAATGAAATTGATGCAGCTGTAAAGGTAGGTCTTGCTTCGCAGACGGGTATGGGCAATCATCGCCATGGCGGAGTCGTGGAAACAGCCGGTAATGTATATGTCCGATATCTGCGAGTTGTAAAACTCTGTCCAGGTGCTGGAAACCCAACCCGGTTTATATTTGTGGGTCGTACTGTTCATTCGAACGGCTTGAATCGTATCGCCGATCGAGTCTTTTTTCTCAATGACCAGCCGATAGCAATCTAGCGAGGCAGGAAAACCCGACTCGTGGAAGAGTAGGTCTGAGATTGTAATGTTCTCTTTATCAGTTCCTTTCAGAAATGGTAGAAACCAGGATGCGGTATCGGTCAATTGCAGTTTTCCGTCATCGTAGAGCTTCATGATGGCTAGGAGTGTCCCCGTGGTTTTTGAAAGAGATGCAAGGTCGTAGAGCGTATTCGGTGTCACCTTTACCACGGATTCGTAGGTTAGACCTCCAAAATAACGTTCATAAACAGGCTTGCCGTCTTTCATGATGAAAATCTGGCAACCTGGGAATGCACGTGCATTCATCCCCAGTTTAACAATCCGTTCAATGCGGTTTAAGGTGGTAGAATGCATGCCAACTTCTTCAGGTGTGCAAGGCGGATGCAAATCAGTCTGGATAGTATCCGATGAAGTAAGTGCAAAAACCAAAAGGAAAAAGACGAAAAGGGTCGAAACTATTTTATTCACATGTAAAATTCATAAATGCATTGGAGGTGAAAGAAAATCCCAATTTACAAAAAAAGTAACTGTTGAACAGAGACTTTATAAGGAGTTTGTACTAATTTTTCTAATTATTTCCAGCTCAGGGAGTTGAAAGATTTTGCCTTCGCGATGATTTCGAACGATTTGCCCGCTGCTGAAATGCTATACTTCTTCTCTGTTTCATCTGAATTGACCAATACTAGAACCACTGTCCCATCGGGATTTATGAATGCCAAATGGTCCTTTCCACCGGAAGTTTTCAACCTGAATGCACCCGGCTGAACAAAATGGCTTACTTGTTTCATCAGGTAAAACTCTGGATAATACACCACTTCTTTCGTGTCTTTATTGACCGAGATGAGCATGTTCTGAACCCAATCCCAGGTGCTTTTTCCGCTGGGATCCAGCACCATGTTCCAATACATGTAGTCATTCATGCCGTTGTTCAGGTAATGGTTGATGAGGCTCCAAGTGTATTCAGCCGATTTCCAGTTCTTCTCACCATTACCGCATTCAGACTCCGTTTGCATCATCTTATACTGGCTGAACTCTTTGCTTAGCTCTGGAATGGCTTGCTTGGCATCCCATTGAAATCCGATACCTGAAATGGACGTCGCAGCCGATTTGTTTTTCATTATGGTGCGAACATAATTCGGATCGGAAGTGTTGATGGTGCCAAGCCAGATTTCGGTGGAAACACTGTCTTTTTTAAATTGCGGTCCTAAATAATTCCCGATGAAAAGGGCTAAATCTTCTGCTCGCCAGGTGCAACTCGACCAATGCGGTGAGTAAACGATTTCGTTTTGAACGTTGATAGCTTTCAGATTGATGCCTTCCTTTTTATATGCCTGAGCAAACTTGGACATATAGATGGCATATGCGCTCAGGTAGGCATTTTCCATGCGGAAAGCGGTTGCATTGTTCAAAATTTCCTTCTCTTTGGTCAGGGAATTGTTGCTGCCTTTTAATGCGCCACAGCGGAGTGCATAGTGGTTGTTGACCTTCATCCATGCAGGCGGCGACCAGGGAGATGCCCAAAGTTGCAGGTCCGGGCGGACTTTCATGGCTTCCTTGATGTATGGAATCAGGATATACCGGTCCCGGTCGATGTTGAAGTTGGTCATGTCAAAGTCTTCAGCCACGTCGTTGCAGGAATAATAACTGAGGGAATAGTCGTTGGCTCCCATCGGCAAGCGGCAAAAACTGAAATTAGCGCCTTCAGGCGAAAACAATTCTTTAAGTATCTTATCGCGTTCAGCAGGAGTTAAAACTGACATAGCTTCCCAACCGATTTCATTGAAGCATCCGCCGAAACCATCTATTTTCTGTAGTTTTTCATCTGGATTGATGGTGATGTCTGCCGCACTTTTGCTTTCGGAAAATGCCAATCCTTTTTTCTGAATCCATTTTTCCTGGTTGGTGGAATAGGTCCATTGGATCTTTTGGGCGCCAGCTGATAATTCAAGTAAAGAAAGCATCAATAAGAGCACCAATTTCTTCATTCGATTCATAATGTATAGTATTATTCGGTTCGATTGCAAAGATGCTGAATTTATCAAACAACGAACGTATAAATTCAATCAGCTTCCATCCAATTTTCGTCAAAAAAGCCCTAACGGAGCAGTTGTCAGTTAGGGTTTCATTGTTTACTGTTTCAGCACACGCTATTTTAGGATCATCTGTTTGATGATGCCTTGGTCTGTATAGGCTTTTACCAGATAACTTCCTTTGTTCAGATGACTTGTGTTGATTGTTTTGGCTGGTGTTTCTGTCATTTGAACCAGTTCGCCTCTCAGATTGAAGATTTCAGCTTTCAAAATCGTGGCACCTGAGGAAACCGATATGCTGCTTTTTACAGGGTTCGGATATAAAGACAATTTTACAGCATTCGTATTGTTTAAGCCTGAACTGTAGGAAATGCTCATGTAATACAAGTTTGCTGCATCCGATTTGAGGATCGGATATGTACCGGCAGGTATAGGCAACGTCAGGATACCCGCAATTGCATTGTAGGCCACTCCTTTTATAAGGGTTCTACCTGTAAAATCAGGATTAAAAACCAAAGTCAGCGTAGCATTCTTCGTGGTTGTAAAGGAAATGCTGGTGGTGGACTCAATCTTTAGACACTGCGTCAACGTCAAGCCTGCATAAGTAACGGTACCTTTGCTGGTTGAAAGGTTGCCTGATATGGTGAAGAAGGTGCTTGTAGTACCTGCTGACGTGAAGTTGTGTACGACATCTACAAAAGTCGTATCAGTACCACCACCGGTTGTTGTGGTATCTATAACGGCTGTGCTGTCACCTTGTACGGAAACCATGGTTGTCTTGTATGCGGTCAGTGCAGCTTTCAGCCCAGTATTTACTGCATAAGCAGCATCATCTACGGCATTGTTGAACGTCCATTTCAGATCGCCTCCTGTCGTACGGCCTGCATATTGCATGACTTTTGCTTTGGCAGCTTCCGGACTGTCCGGTGTATAGGTATACATCACAGAAGTGTTGGTGTCGAAGTTGTTGTAAGTATTTGCTCCCTGATATGAAACAATACTTTTGCCAATCGTATCAGCGCGGTTTGCCACCACAACGGCGTCAAAATCGACGGTTGGTTTCGGATAACCTGCTGTACCATACGGTACAAAACGCTTCTGACCCGTTATGTAGTTGTTGAATGCCTTGATCGTTCCACCATCTTCACTGGAGAAGATGGGCATGTTTCCATAATCATTTGCCTGCGTGGTTTCATTAAACACGTCTGAACCCTGCATGGAGGTCAACATGGGATATTTGCAATTGCGAAAATAATTGGCTTCTACAAACACGGACGAACCCATGGTGGATCCCACGCCGTATTTCGAGTTACCGTCGTAATAATTGTTGTAAACGTGTGCGGAATAATAACGGACACGCGGGTGACGGGAGTCGGAGTGGTCGTACCAGTTGTGGTGAAAGGTTATGAATAAACCGGTTGTGGTCCCTTCGCTTAAACCCAGCAGATTACACTTTCCGGAATCCCAAAAGTGGTTGTAAGAGAAGGTGACGTAGGTGGATTTTTTGCAATCCAGTGCGCCGTCCCCTTTAATCTGGTCGGCATCACTTCCGGCATTGCCGTAAAAGAAATCGCAATGGTGCACCCAGATATAATCATTATCCTGTTGCAAGCCGATGTTATCGCCTTCGACACTGTTGCAGTTCATGGTTCCGATGTTCCGGATTTCAATGTTCGACGCATTCTTGACACGGATGCCCCAACCATCAGCAACAGCGTCATTACCAACGCCTTCCATCGTTATATATCCGGAAGCGAATTGGCCGTTTTCTATAACGATATCGCCACCATACATCAAGCTGAGGTCCGTAATTTGTCCCAGCAATCGCACAATCAACGGGCGTGTATCCTTGCCTTTCTTGAATCCGTCCAGGATGGCTTGTAGGCCTACACATGGGTTCGCATTGGCACTGGCCACATCCATCGAAACCTTGTTTTTGGTGTTTTCTGTAATATAAAGGATGACCGCATTGTCTTTAGGAGTGCCATCTGCCTTATAGGCGCCTGGAACGCGTCCGTTTGAGAAGGAAAAGCCGGTGCGGTCATGGGCTTCGACGGTAAGCGTACCGGTTTGGGTTCCGATACCTTCCACTCCAGCGATGACAGGAGCAACCTTGAGTGTGTACGATCCTGCTTTCAGGCCTAAAACATCGGCTCGAAAATAGGTGCCATAACTACGGATAAGCGGACTATCAATCTTTTTGTTGGTGAATCCGCCGCCGCTGTAATACACGTTGTAACTTTGAACTCCGGCGACAGGTTGCCATTTTACATAAGCAGATTCGAGCCATCCGGCAGATTCACTGATAGTTACTGCTTGAGCGAAGATGCTTAAGGTGGCCAGTAAGCCAATCGTGAAAAACAAAAACCTTTTTATCATGATTTGAAATTTATGGGTGATTTCTTTCAAATGTAAAAATACAGATTGGTTTTTACTGCGTGGTGGATATTTTGGTTTTAAGTGTGTAGCTTTTATTGTTTTACGATTGACTGTATCAGTGCTTGACCGTTCTAACAGTATATACAGGGCCACCTCTATGCCCTTCATGCGGCAAGACTTTAACCCGTATGCTTTCCTTGTCTTTAACCAATTGTGCTGGAACTTGGTATGTCTTGTTGACGAACTTGGCTTTGGAAATTGCTGAAACGTTTTCAGTGGCAATCACGCTGTCTTCCACTAAAATATCGAACGTTTTGGAGCCGCTGTAACCTCCCCAATATTCAAACACGAGGGCGAAAGGTTGATTATTATTTGTCTTCATATTGAAGGTCATCCAACCGCCGCGTTCCACTTCACGGTATTTTCTGTTCTTGAATTCACCGTTGGTGGCGTTGTTGTCTTCAAACTGATGGTCGCGTTCTGGTTGCATTTCGCCCATTCTGAATACATCGATGGTGTTTTGTTCCAGTTCGAGTTTTTGTTTTCTATCGGCTTCATAGGTGGCCTGAAGGGCTTTCCACTCGTTTTCGTCGTAGGTGTCCCAGTACACGGAGTAGCGACGGTCGGCCAGTGTGTAGAAGGGCACGAGGGTTACGTCGATGGGTTTACCTATATTGGTTGTTCTGAAGGTGTTTGGTTTGCCTTCGACAGGGGTCAACCAATTGGCAGGATTGGTATCTTTGGTCATGAAGACAGGGACGTACATGGGGTCGGTGGCTTTTGGATCATCCTGGGGGCCCAAATCCCCACCCATGACCATCGGTCCGTACATGACGGCGACTCTGGTTTTATTATCAGGCATCGTTTCGAGTCTGAGCGAGAAGGGGATAGAGACAGCCACTTTATCACCGTTTTTCCATTTCCGGTCTATCGTGACGAAGCTGCTTGGTTTCCCGTTGACAGCGAAAGGTTTCCCGTTGATGGTAACCGTCATGCCTTTCTGTGCCCAATAGGGGTAACGGATGTTCAGAGCCAGTTGAGTTTTCTTTTTGCATACGATTGTCAGTGTCGTACCTTGTTCTACCGGATATTTTGTGGATTGAATCACCTGAATGCCTTTTTCTTTCCAGTTTAATACGGATGCGATGAACTGATTGACATACAATTCTTTCTCGTTGTGAAAGTAGATGCCTCTGCTGTATTTGGCGTGGTTTTCCATACCGGTTCCAATGCAGCAAGTGAACCAATAAGGATCTTGGAAATCTTTAAAACCACCCATATCCAAGGACTGGTTGTAAATTACCCTTCCATTTTCGGGATTCTGTGAAGACAGGATTTGGTTGAATAATGCCCGTTCCGAATAGTCTGCGATATCGGGATTGGTTGACCAGCAAAACAGGTGTTCGGACAGTTTCAGCAGGTTGTTCACATTGCAGTTCTCGGTCGTTGCATCACTCAAACGGTCGTTCAACGCGTCGGGTTCTCCTAAGTATTCGTGATTTCCGTTACCACCGGCCACATAAGTATGGTGGTGAACAAGTCTGTCCCAGGCAAATTCGGCTGTCCTTTTATCTTTTTCATTGCCTGTCAATTCATATCGGCGAGCCAGACCGACAAATTTCGGTATTTGAGTGTTGGCGTGTTTGCCGGGGAAAATGTCTTTGCCTTCTGAAAGTGGATCCAAGATGGCTTTGTGATAAAAAACGCCGGCCAGGTCCAGGTATTTCTTTTCGCCTGTTTGAGCGTAGAGTTCAGCCAAGGATTCATTGATGCCGCCATGTTCGCATTGGAGCATTTTTTGAATTTGTTCATCGTTCAGGTCTTTGACAATGGTGGCCAGCCAGTCAGCAAACCGGATGTTCAGCTGGAGCGCTTTTTCATTGCCGAAGGTCCAGTAGATGTTGAACAAGCCGTCCATGACTTTGTGTTCCGTGTAATATGGAACCCAAATGCCGTTCAGGTCGAAACCCTGCGCACGGATGTTGCCTTTGGCCACTTGTTCTTCGAGGATTTTCTTTCCATCGGGAAAGGCACCTATGTAGCCATGGCCGTCCGCTTCCTGGCATTCCCAGAGTTCATCAACAATGTAGTTGGCACGTTTGCGGAATTCTTCGTTGCCCGTGGTCTGGTACATGAGGCTGATGGCTGTCATGTAGTGGCCAAGACTGTGCCCGGCAATGGTGTTGTCTTCCCAACCGCCGTAATGCTCAGCTCTGGGTTTCAGCCCTGCTTCTTTCCTGAATTTGGACAAAAAGCGGTCGGGTTCGTATTCCAACAGGATTTTTTCATCCAGCTTCGCAGCGTGGAGGAAGGGGCCGTCCTGCAGTTTCACATCGCTGATGGGAAAGAGATGGACTTTGGATTGGACGACATCGGGAACCTTGTTTCCCGCTGCCACAGCGGTAATGCATGCGCACGTAAAAAGGAGTGCCGAAAGGATGGTTTGGAGGTGCTTCATAAAACTATTTTAAGTTAACGTCCATATACACTGAATAACGCCCATATGTTTCATAAAAAGGCTTGAAAACAACACCGTCAATAGTAAATTGCAACTGCTCAGCATCACCTGATATCGATTTGCTTACATCTTTTGCATCTAATGTTACCTTACGCCATTCTTTTAGTGGCTCAGACTCCTGAGCTGCCAGTACAACTGGGCCATAAAACAAACTGGCAATATTTTGCTGATCCATGACTGGTTCTAAATAAAACTTGAACGGCATACGCAACTCAACCGCATCCCCATCTTTCCATTTACGGCTTATGGTAAGATAGCTTCCCGGCACTGCCTTGACTTTTTCTTCCTTACCATTGATCGTCACAAAAAATCCTTTGGTTGCCCAATGTGGCACACGTACATTAAGGTCAAACTTGCCATTACCTTTAATGGTTAATAGAGTACGATCTTCTTTTGGATAAGCTGTTGTTTGTGTTATAGTTACATTCCTATCCGTCCATTTTAATGTGGAAGGTACATACAGGTTCACATACAAAGCCTGGTTGTCTGCGCTTTTAAAATAAATGGAGTTTTGAAGTTTTGTACTGCTCTCAAGAGCCGTACCGTTACAACAGGTAAAACCTGTCATATCATCGTTCCCAAATTGTTTTACAGAACCTGGTCTCAAGGATACGTGATAGGTATTTGCAGGGGAGTTCTCTGCAACAGAAGCAAGAATGTGATTGTAAAGTCCACGCTCATAATAATCCATGAATTTTGCACTCTGATTAAAGAGAAAAAGGTCTCTGGTTAATTTGAGCATATTATAGGTAGCACAGGTTTCATTTTGGCCTCCAGCTCCAAAACCGTTCTCATAAAGTGTTGCCGGCTGGCTGGTGAAACATTCCGCATTATTTGGGTTACGTGCTCCTGCAACTCCTCCAATGCTGTACATGTAATCATTCGTGGCCATATCCCAAAAATTATCAGCGATTCGATAATATTCAGGAATATCCGAATCACGATAAATTTCAAGTGCACCAATAATTTGAGGTATGTGTTGGTTGGCATGTAAACCACGGAACAAATCTACATTTTTAGCGAGTCCGTTAGAATGCTTAGCATCACCATAGAACACTTTGATGTTGTCAAATATTTTTGCAGCTTCCAGATAACGAGGCTCTTTGGTAATTCGATATAGTCTTGCCATTGCTTCGTTCATTCCCCCAAACTCTCCAGCAATGTATCGATTCCACATGCTGATCAGTGTCTCAGTCGGCACCTGACTCAAACGAGCATATACCCAATCGCCCATGCCTTTTACAATTACCAATGCTTTTTCATTGCCACTGATTTCATAAATATCCATCAGTCCGGCCAGGATTTTATGCAAGGTATAGTATGGTGCCCATATTTTTGCATTATCCCCACCGTAGTTCGCACCATTTTCCAACATGATAAACTGGTCAGGCGGATAGGCACTAATGAATCCTTTACCCCAATTCCAGTAATCTGTCCGCATACCTTCGTCACTCAAATCGGAATCAAAGCCTGATTTGCCTGGGCCTGTTGGCACCAATTTTGGATCTGATACAAATGCTCCTCCGGTTGTTTGTGGTTGTCCGGACAGTTGAGACAGTTGATACAGCGTATTCACCATGTATTCCATCTTATTGGAAAAATTTGCTTGGAGCGCCTTATCGTACCCAGTGCTTGCATACGCCTGAGCGATGGCGCTCAGATAATGACCGGTGGCATGACCGCGCAATTTGGTTTGCTGACTGTCCCATACCCCCAATGCTTCTGCTCCCTCCGGTTGTTTCTGCCCAAAGGTATTGCGAAACATGTAAAGGAAGTTGTCCGGATTTGTAGTGGCAAGGACGGTGATGAATTTATCACGGTTCTCTATGAATTTTGTTGTGTCATGTTGACTGTCCGTATTCAATAAAACCTGATCAAGCTTGAAAGCTTCCAGCGTACGATTCGGTGTGGCAGGCGCTGGAGTTTCTTTTACCAGCACAATCGCAGTTGGATGTAGGTCTGTTCCAGCTACCCTACCTGTGACCGAATAGGTACCAGGCGTGAGCGCCTGGCTATTATCCACAGGTGCCGGCCAGAGTACTCGCACATCCGGTCCTTGAGCAATATTGCTGTAAACGCCTTTAACAAAACGTGGTAATCTTGGAAGATTTCCCACTGTTGTCTCCACCTGAATGTCTGGAACACTGGTTAGAAATGCATTGTACAACTGGGGGGTTGTTTTGGAAAAAGCGGGCAGGTTCCGATCTGATTCTCCTCTTCTTCTGACTGGCTGTTCTTCCTTTTTCAAAGCAATGTTATAGATTCTGGTAATTTGCCGTTCACTCAAAGGGATTCTATAGACGCGGAAATCGTACAATTTGGCATTCAAAAAGGTATTGTCAGCATCCAGTGATTTTCCAATATAGAGTTTGTTGTTTTTCTCTGAATTCGCATCGAATATTTTTTCTAAATTCACCTCGACATTCTTCGACTCACTGACTAGCACGCCATTCATGTAGGTACTCAATGTTTTGGACGGAATATTGACGACAATGGCCAAATGAATCCATTTATTGACTGCCACCGCTGGTGAACTTGCAGTATACTTTTTAGGATCAATCAAGATTTGAGCCTGAAAACCTTCTTTGTCATTGGTCCCTATCGGAACAGCAAAGAAATGCGACTTGCTGTTTTTCCCAAAATCGAAAAATTCCTGACCACTTTTTGTAGAACGCAGGTAAATCCATCCGGTGATAGTAAGTGATTCTTCTCCCGTCACCAATTCACCTGGTAGTGAAACAAACGTTTCAACATTTCCTAGCAAAGAGAGTACACTTCCAAACCGGGAATCTTCCACAAACTTGAAATCCGAGCCTATGATGCTGCCATGTAAATTATTACGTGACCAATCCTTAACATCCTTATTAAATGTATAGCGAGCAATTAATTCTGTTTCTCCAATGCCGTCTAAAATTTGATCACCGGTTTGTGCATATAGCAAAGATGTATTCAAAGCACCAAAACACAGTAATATTCCAACGAGGAGCTTATAGGATTTCATAACATAATTCTTTTTAGTTGGTTTTTCATCAAGGTGAAAAGTAGGATTTCACCATATCGGGGGAGTTATCCAATATGAATGGGTGGCTCCGTAAAGTATTGATTGCATTTGTCAAGAATGGAATTAGGCGCAAGTAATGCATTTCTCCGGTCATGGAACCCTACCATTAAGACAAATAAATAGCAAAAACGTTCAAAATTCCAGACAAAATCTCTATCCGGCTAATTATCAGTTAGGGGATAGATGATGTTTAGAATTGAATCTCCAACAAATGGACGGTAATGGGAGTTTTCATAATAATTCTCCTTTTTCGCCGTGAAACTATTCTTGCCTGAGAAATTATAGACACGCTCTTTTCCGAATGTATTCTGCAAGATGGCGACGTCTGAATTGTTCATTTTGTTTTGGCTGTATAATGGGCTAATCACAATTTTATAGTTGGTATGTTGCTTTAAGAATATGGATACTATCTCATTTAGCATGGTCCGTTGTTTTGTTGTAATCTGCGGCTTGTAATCTGCTATAATGGAATCTCTCTGATAAAACAAATCTTTTCTTTTCTCATAATAACCAACCGGATCGACTAAAAGCTCTTTTTCTTGGTCTATCAACCATTCATCATTTGTTATTTGATCGAACTTGCTTTTTCTAAATTCAATATATCCCTTCATGGGGGGTGTCTGTTTTTTTGTAACCAAGTATTGAATGTAGTTCTTTAGAAACCTGTTGTCAAAGAAATCCTTTATAAATACGGCATAGAAGTTTATCCAGGAAGTTCCGGCTATTGTAGGATGTTTAATTCCTAAATGGTCCGTATGATCTGTTTCTTTGGCAAAGGTACAGTCTGTGCAAAAAATGAGTAAGCAATGCTCTAATCGAGCACCTGTTCTGTCTAGGTATTTAATCTTTTTATAGATGCCAAAAATGGATTCGCCAGAAGCATCGAAAACAAATGGCCTTGCTGAAAGTGGTAGATGCTTTTTCCATGCCACCGTTTTGTAAGCAATGGTTCTTGAACTTCCAAAAATAAAGGAATTGTAATGATAAGTCCTGGTATTTCTGAGATACATTTCTGAAGAAACAAAATCTCTGTTGGGAATGACAAACATATTTTCCGAATAATCCTTGTAACGGAAAATGATACGAAAAGGATCCGTGATGAAAAATAATCCAAGCAGGATGCCAATTGGTAATGAAATCAGGATTAGTTTTAATGCGAACTTTTTCATACACTAAAACTGAAAGTAAATGAACTGACGATTTTCAAAAACGCCCAGAAATAGTATGGATAGTATGGCTACATAATAGACGGCCCAACGCATATAAATGTTCTTTCTTGCGAGTATTTCCGAGATGCTTCTTTTACTTTGAATAAAGTGTACCGTTTCCAGAAATACAATTAAAAAGAGTGATAAGATAAAACTCCTTTTTTCTAGCCCCATGTAGTCAAGAACAGACTGATGATTCAGTAGATTATTTGTAACATCAGGTATGCCAGTAAACATGTGTTCAACAATATAGAACGCTGATTGAACGTTATTTGCCCTAAAAAATATCCAGGCAAACGCAACAAGAATGAAGGTTGTCATGACCGATAAAAACGGAACCTTGTCAAAGTGTAATAATCGATTGATTTTACCTCTGAATTTTTTTGTAATCAGGGAGAATACCAAATAAAAACCATGCAAGGCACCCCAAATGACAAAGGTCCAATTTGCCCCGTGCCATAATCCACTGACCAAAAACACGATAAACAGGTTCAAATACCATCTTGGTATTTTCACCCGATTACCGCCAAGTGAAATATAAAGGTAGTCTCTAAACCATGTTGATAAGGAAATATGCCATCGTTTCCAAAACTCATGAACGCTTTTTGATTGGTAAGGATTATCAAAGTTCGTCATCAACTTGAACCCCATGATACGTGCCGCACCGATTGCCATATCGGAATAGCCAGAAAAATCACAGAAAATTTGATAAGTAAAAAATATGGTAGCAATAATCAGGCTTAAGCTGTTGTGTTCCTGAGGATTATTATAAACCAGATCCACTGCTTTTGCCAGTCGGTCGGCTATCACCACTTTTTTGAATAAACCCCATGCCATGAGTTTCAAGCCACTAGTCACACGGTTGTATTCAAAGTCATGTTTTTCCCTGAACTGATGTAACAAATTTTGCGGACGTTCAATGGGCCCTGCAACGAGTTGAGGATAAAACATAATGTACAAAGAATAGATGCCAAAGTGACGCTCTGCTTTCTGGTGACCTCGGTATACCTCAATGGTATAACTCATGGCTTGAAACGTATGAAAAGACAATCCGATGGGTAATAAGATTGATAAATAAGGTATTGGATTGCTCAACCCCATACCATTCAACAAAAATTCAAGGATTTGGTTAAAAAAATTATAGTACTTAAAGATGGCTAGAACGCCAATATTGGCAATTAAACTCGCTATTAAAAAGAGTTTCCGTTTGCTCCCTTCTGCGTTCTCAATACAAATCCCAGCGAAATAATCGATTACGATGGTAAACCCAATAATCAGTATATAGATTGGGACAAAAGCCATATAAAAATAGCAACTACTAATTAAGAGTAGTAGCCATCTTCTTTTGTACGGTAACGCAAAATACAATGTCGTTACAATAATAAAAAAGAACAAAAACGGCAATGAATTGAAAAGCATTAACTATTGGAATGACCGTTATAAATTAATTCACTTTTAACCGTCTTGATTGTGGTTGTGGCATCCGGTAATCCTGACGTGCTGACGGTAAGTTTGATACTGCCTTTGGCGTGTGTGCTTCTTAGCACTACCATTGCTCGCCCGTGCCAGGCTTTGCGGGTATTTCCGACGTAGGAATCGGTGTTTTGAAGGTCTGCGTTGTCCACTCCAGCGATGACTCCGGGGCCTTCCACTTTAAATGTCAGCTGATTTTCGGCGTTGGGCTGAAGGCATCCGTTTTGGTCGGTCAGTTCGACGATGACAAAGGATAGGTCCTGACCGTTGGCAAGCAGTTTTTTACGGTCGGGGGAAAGTTTGATTTTGGATGTTTTTCCTGCGGTTCTCAATGACACCGATTCCATTTCTTTACCATTTGAAACTCCGACAGCCTTCAAATGACCTGGTTCATAAGGCAATGTAAACGTCGCTTTGAATTCTTGCGCTAGGGTGGTCGGTAATTCGTTGATTAATTTGTCATTCAGGTATAGACGAACGGAAGGGTATTTGGAATAGACTTCTACCTGGATATCTTTGCCCTCTGTGCCTGGCCAAGTCCAGCTTTCCCAGGTGGGCCAGACGGACCACAGGGTTTCATGGATTTTACCATTATCGGGGTTGGGTTCTTTGACGGCCATATAGAGTTTCTCGGTGTTGTTCCACAACAAGTTTCGATAATGCGAAATGGGTTTCCTCCAACCCAACAAGTCGATATCGCCGCAATAGGCGCCATGCCAGGGGAAATAATCGTGCTCCCAATGCTCGCCCTTGAGTTCGCCAGGGTAGTAGTTGCGACCGATGGCGGATTCGCCTAAATAATCGAGTGCGGTCCAGACCACATCACCAATGACATAGTCTTGACTTTGAACAGCATTCCAATTTTTGAAGGCTTCTTTCGGATAGGATTCGGTTTGTAGGATGATGCGGGACGGCACACGTTTGTGGTCGCTTTCCGCATCATGCAAATAGTAGTTGTAACCGCAGACGTCATGTGCTGCCATTAGGGGATCAAATATTTCCCATCCCTGGTTCCAGGTGGTCATGGCTGAAGTGATTGGTCGGGTCGGGTCCATTTTTCGGATACAACCGGCAAGCATTTTTGCTGTTTCCACTGCTTGTGGTTCTACGCGTTCGATAATTTCATTACCGATGCTCCACATAATGACGGATGGATGATTCCGGTCGCGCAGCACCATGGATTCGAGGTCGCGCTGCCACCATTCGTCCAGAATGCTGGCGTAATCGTAAGGATTCTTAGCAGTTCTCCATCCATCGAAGGATTCATCAATGACCATGAGACCCAGTCGATCACAGGCGTCGAGGAAGGCTTCAGAAGGTGGGTTATGTGAAGTACGCACAGTGTTGAAGCCACCTGATTTCAGCAATTTCACTCTGCGTTCTTCTGCCCTGTCGAATGCTGCTGCACCCAGACAACCGTTGTCGTGGTGGACGCAACCACCATTTATCTTGATGGTTTTGCCATTTAGTTCAAAACCTTTATCTGCTGTATATTTTAAGGTGCGAACACCAATGTTGAAAGACTCTTCATGAAAGGTATTTTTGCCTTGCATAACACGGATTTTTACCAGATAAAGTTTAGGGTTTTCGGGTGTCCAAAGTGTAGGTTTCAGTACCAACAAGGTTTGAATAAGTTCTTTTTCGCTGTTGGCAGCAAGTTGAACAGCGGTCATCGTTTTGCTGCCAGAAAGTTCAGTCACCAACTGTATATTTCGCTGCTGATCGGTTTGGTTTTTTACCACCGTCCGAATTTCGACCGAAGCTTTTTCAGTATTGACTTCTGGCGTGGTGATGAAGGTGCTCCATTGCTTGAGGTGCAAGGGCTCCGTTACGCGCATCCAAACATGTCGGTAGATGCCGGAACCGCTATACCATCGGCAGTTGATTTGCTTCGAATTGTCCACCCGGACTGCTAGCATATTGGTTTTCGTGAAGTCCAGATAAGGTGTCAATTCCAGGTTGAACGCGGTATAGCCGTAGGGATGCATTCCCAGAGACTTGCCGTTGATGAAGACTTCAGCATTCATATAGACACCGTCGAAACAAATGGTCACGCGTTTTCCTTTCCATTCGGAAGGGGCTTGGAATGTTTTTCGGTACCAACCTTCGCCGGCTGGGAAATAACCGCCGGCACCGCCCATGGGATTGGTTTGTTCAATTTTTCCTTCGATGCTCCAATCGTGGGGTAGGTCCAAAGTGCGCCAGCCTGAGTCGTCAAAGTTTTCGGAAGGAGCTTTCGGGAAGGACCCCAAACAAAATTTCCAATCGTTGTCGAAAAGCTCTTTGGCGTTTCCGGTCAAAGCATGAAGTACTATAAAAAGTAGGGCTAAAATTTTTTGAGTGTTTTTCATTGTATTCAACATGTTGTTTAAAAAATGGAACAGGAGAACTTTTCCCGCAACCCAGTTAAAGAAAGCAAAGCTACACTTTTTGAGGTATTAAACAGGCCACTTTATCATCATTTGCCAACCAATTACAAAAGGCTCCATCTTAGGCAGTGTCGGTGATTTTGTCAAACTTGATCACCTCCTTTTGGCGCTCTGAACCAAACACGACTTTAACTCAAGATGTCAGCTATTTTTCTTTATGTTTTTTTAATAGATATAGTCTATAAGTTGATAGTTTTGATAAACTGAAAATATCAACCTCCAGGTAGTACTTATTGTCAGAATGTACCATACTTTTACGCATCGTATTCATTTACGGTGCTTTATACAATCATTTATAAGACTAATAGCAGACCAAACAGATAACCATGAATTATGATATTGGGATTATTGGCGGAGGACCAGCAGGTTACAACGCAGCGGAAAAAGCAGCAGAAAACGGATTGAAGACGATTCTGTTTGAGAGGAATGCCATCGGCGGTGTCTGTTTGAATGAGGGTTGTATACCCACTAAAACGCTTTTGTATTCCGCAAAAATACTGGACAATGCGAAGTCAGCAGGCAAATACGGAATTTTAATCGGGGATGTTCTGACCTTCGATCTGGAGAAAATAATTAACCGCAAGGACAAGGTTGTCAAGCAAATGACAGCAGGGGTCAAGATGAAACTGGACAATGCAGGTGTCACGGTCATTCAGGGAGAAGCCATCCTCTCTGGTGAAGAGGCAGGCAACATCCGAATCACTTGCGGCGGAGAAGTGTATCAAACCACTTACTTACTCCTTTGCACAGGTTCAGAAACCGTCATTCCACCCATCAAAGGATTGTCGGAAATCGATTATTGGACCTCCAAAGAAGCGTTGGAGTCGAAAACTTTGCCCAAATCGCTTACCATCATAGGTGGCGGTGTCATTGGCATGGAGTTCGCCTCCTTTTTCAATAGCATGGGTGTCAAAGTGAGCGTCATTGAAATGATGCCGGAGATTTTGGGCGCCATGGACAAGGAAACTTCCAAAATGTTGCGTTCCATATATACCAAGAAGGGCATCGAGTTTCATCTGGATACCAAAGTCACCGAAGTCAGTGCTACACAGGTCTTCGTTGAAAAAAATGGCAAAAGTACGGCTATCGAAACAGAAAAAATCCTGCTCAGTGTCGGACGTAGACCTATTACCGCCGGGTTGGGTCTGGAAACCCTAAACATTGAGATGGACAGAAGTGCCGTCAAAGTGAACGAGTTCATGCAAACCTCCCATCCTCAAGTATATGCAAGCGGTGATATCACCGGTTTCTCCATGTTGGCCCATACCGCTTACAGGGAGGGCGAAGTGGCCATCAACCGCATTTCGGGCATCGAGGATGTCATGTCGTATCGCGCCATTCCAGGGGTGGTCTATACCAATCCGGAAATTGCAGGTGTTGGTGAAACGGAAGAAGCGCTGAATGCAAAAGGCCTTCCGTATCGAGTTCTGAAATTGCCAATGGCCTATTCCGGAAGGTTTGTGGCTGAAAACGAACAAGGCAGCGGCCTCTGCAAACTGATTTTGGACGAATTCGACCGCATCATTGGCTGTCACATACTTGGCAACCCTGCTTCCGAAATCATCGTAATGGCAGGGGTGGCCATCGAAAGCGGTTTCACCTTGGAAGAATTTCAAAAAATTGTTTTTCCGCATCCCACCGTAGCTGAAATCATCCGTGAAAGTTTATACGCCTAAAGCTATGATTTGCATCGATAATCCACATACGGACGCCTACTTCAATCTGGCAGCAGAAGAATACCTCCTGAAGAATTTCTCCAGCGATGTGTTCATGCTGTGGCAGAATGATTCTTCCGTGATTATTGGTAAACATCAGGACATTCATTCGGAAGTCAATTTGGATTTTGCTCGCGAAAACCGGATAAAGGTAGCTCGCAGGTATTCCGGTGGCGGTGCGGTGTATCACGATTCGGGCAATCTAAATCTGACATTCATCGAAAACAATGACCATCCGAATTTCGGAAAATACACCATCCGAATATTGGAAATACTTTCGACGATCGGCATTCAAGCGCAGGCGGACGAACGCCAATCCATCTACATTGACGGACTGAAGATATCGGGCTGCGCACAATTCATTCGCAAGGACAAAGTATTGTTCCATGCTTCGCTGCTCTTTTCAACCGATTTGAGCAATTTGTCCTACATCCTGAACAGTACGTATAGAGCACCTGAAAATGGGCCTCAGCCAAAACGCTATGTGAAATCTGTGAAAAGTCCGGTGACCAACATCAGCGAACATTTAAAAGACCCATTGCAACTATCCGATTTTAAGCGAATTATAATTAGCAGCTTGCTTGGTGGTCAAGTAGAAAACAGCCTTTATACGTTCAGCAAGGACGATATTGCAGCCATTACCAAATTGAAAGAAGAAAAATATTCCACAACCAATTGGAATTACAATGCTTAAAACAAACGAAGATGTCAACATTTGAAATCAAAATGCCAAAACTTGGTGAAAGCATCACGGAAGGCACCATCATTCGCTGGTCTGTCAAGGTCGGCGATGCCATTCAGGAAGACGATATTCTGTTTGAAGTCACCACAGCCAAAGTGAATGCGGAAGTTCCCTCTCCGGTGGAGGGCACCATTCTTGAAATTCTTTACAACGAAGGGGATACCGTTGAGGTTGGAACCGTTGTCGCTCGGGTGAAGCTGGTGGGTGAGGATTCAGTCGCTGAAACTGCCGCTCCTGAAACTGCCGTTCCTGAACCTGCAAAAACCGAACCTGCAAAAACAGAGCCTGCAAAAACAGAGCCTTCAGAATCATTAGCCGCGCCCGTAGTTCTGGAAGTGAAGGAGGAAGCCAAATGGTATTCTCCAGCCGTTTTGCACACAGCCAAAGAAGCTGGAATTGCGCCAGCTGAATTGTATAAACTTAATGGAACCGGCTATTTGGGGCGATTGAGTAAAAAGGATGTCGTCAGTTACATCGAACAAAAGAAAAATGGTTCAAAACCAGCTTCTGCCGCACCGCAGAAACGCCTGTTGCCCGTTCCGCCGTCACTCTCCGAAACGGCTGCACAAGCTTTGAAGGGCTTCTCAGGCGAAGCCGAGTTCATCGAAATGGACCCCGTCGCCCGCATCATTGCCGAACGCATGGTTCAGTCGAAAAAGATTTCAGCCCATGTAACGACGGTTGTCGAAGTGGATGTTACCAAACTGGTCAATTGGCGTAAACGGGAAAAAGATGCTTTCCAAAAGCAGGAAGGCATCAGCCTGACCTATATGCCAGTCCTAGTCGAAGCCACGACCAAAGCGTTGAAAGAATTCCCGAAAGTGAACGCCTCGGTGGAAGGTACCCGTTTTGTATTGAAGAAACAGATCAACGTGGGTATTGCCGTTTCGTTGGACGATGGAAACCTCATTGTGCCTGTCATTCACGATGCTGACAATCTCAGTCTAAGCGGTATTGCCCATTCCATCGATACCTTGGCCATCAAGGCCCGTTCAAACAAGCTTAAACTTGAAGAAATTGAAGGCGGAACCTTCACCATCACCAACTTCGGAACATTCAGGAACCTCTTCGGAACGCCCATCATCAATCAACCCGAAGTGGCCATTCTTGGCGTCGGTTACATTGAAAAGAAACCTGCCGTCATTGAAACCCCCGAAGGCGATGTCATTGCCATCCGGCATAAGATGTACCTGTCGCTCACCTACGACCACCGCATCATCAACGGTGCCATGGGTGGCGCTTTTGTAAAACGAATTGCTGATTATCTTGAAAACTGGAAAGGATGAAAAAATACGATATAATCAAAACAGATAAAGCCATTCTCAAAGAATGGTATCATTTGATGACCCTCGGCCGTGCCATTGATGAGAAAGCACCCAGCTATCAGCTTCAGTCGCTTGGTTGGTCGTATCATGCACCCTATGCAGGTCATGACGGCATTCAGTTGGCCATCGGACAGGTTTTTACCAAAGGGGAGGACTTCCTTTTCCCGTATTACAGAGACATGCTCACGGTACTTTCCGCAGGGATGACAGCTGAGGAAATCATCCTGAATGGTATTTCCAAAGCCACCGATCCAGGAAGCGGTGGACGTCACATGTCCAACCATTTTTCAAAACCGGAATGGCACATTGAAAACGTATCGTCCTCCACAGGAAACCACGATTTGCATGCCGTAGGAGTAGCTCGCGCCATTGCTTATTACGGTAGTAAAGGTGTGGCCATCGCGTCACACGGGGAAGCTTCCACATCGGAAGGCTATGTATATGAGGCGATTAACGGAGCAAGCAAGGAGAAGCTTCCCGTCATATTCGTCTTGCAGGACAACGGTTACGGCATATCCGTACCCAAACGGGAGCAAACGGCCAACCGAAAAGCCTCCGACAATTTCTCTGGATTTATGAATCTCAAAATCATCCATTGCAACGGCAAGGATGTTTTTGATTCCATGAACGCCATGACTGAAGCCCGCGAACACGCAGTCAGCACTGGCTGCCCAGTCATCGTGCATGCCAATTGTGTCCGAATCGGTTCGCATTCCAATTCGGACAAACATACGTTGTACAGGGATGAGGCTGAACTTTCGTATGTAAAAGCAGCCGATCCGTTGCTGAAGTTTAGGCGCATGTTGTTGCGTTACAACCGTTTTACGGAGGAAGAACTCAAGCAAATTGAAGAGGAATCCAAAAAAGAATTAAGCCTTGCCAACCGCAAAGCCATGGCTGCTCCCGACCCCGATCCCGCCAGCATTTTCGATTTTGTGATGCCGGAACCGTATCAGCCTCAGACCTATATCGACGGAACCCACCACGATGAAGGAGAAAAGAAAAATCTGGTGACTGCACTCAATGAAACCCTGAAGGCAGAGTTCCGCCACAATCCAGACACCTTCCTTTGGGGCCAGGATGTAGCCAACAAAGAAAAGGGCGGAGTATTCAATGTCACGAAAGGTCTCCAAAAAGAGTTCGGTGAAAAACGGGTCTTCAATGCACCGATTGCCGAAGACTACATTGTCGGAACCGCCAATGGCATGAGCCGCTTTGATAAAAAAATCCGAATTGTCATTGAAGGTGCTGAGTTTGCCGATTATTTCTGGCCGGGTATCGAACAATTTGTTGAATGCACCCACGATTATTGGCGCAGCAACGGCCAATTCGTACCGAACGTCACCATACGCCTTGCCTCAGGAGGCTATATCGGCGGTGGGTTGTACCACTCCCAGAACTTAGAAGGTGCTCTGTCTACACTTCCTGGTGTTCGAATTGTTTATCCGTCTTTTGCGGACGATGCAGCAGGTTTGTTACGAACCAGCATGCGCTCCAAAGGTTTCACCATGTTCATGGAACCCAAAGCACTTTACAATGCGGTCGAAGCTGCCACTCCGATTCCTGAGGACTTTGAAGTTCCCTTTGGAAAGGCCCGCATCCGTCGGGAAGGCGATGAATTAAGCATCATCACCTACGGTAATACCACGCATTTATGTCTGAAAGCGGCCGAACGACTCAAGAAGGAATTGAACAGGAATGTAGAAGTCATCGACCTCCGTTCACTGATTCCTCTCGACAAGGAAACCATCTTTGAATCGGTGAAGAAAACCAGCAAAGTGCTCATCGTGCACGAAGACAAAGTATTTTCAGGCTTCGGCGCTGAATTAGCGGCTATGATTGGTACGGAGATGTTTCAATACCTGGATGCACCGATTCAACGGGTCGGTTCACCCTTCACACCCGTCGGTTTTCATACCATACTCGAAAAAGCGATTCTTCCGAATGAAGAACGCATTTATAAAGCAGCACTTGATTTATTAGCATATTGAAAAATGAAAAAAATTGGATTATTCTGCGGCACGAGTACGCATAAAACAGTCGCTGTGGCTAAAAAAATTCAAGCGGCTTTCGGAAAGGAAACGGTTGAAATCGTTTCCATTGAAAAAGCCTGGCAGAAAGAATTCGAATCGTACGACTTCCTGATTGCAGGTGTTGCAACCTGGTTTGACGGCGAGTTGCCGACCTATTGGGATGAAATTTTACCCAAACTGCTCACCCTGAATCTGAAAGACAAGAAAGTGGCCATTTTCGGTCTGGGGGATCAGGTCAAATACCCGGATAATTTTGTAGATGGTATCGGTCTTTTGGCCGAAGCGTTCATCTCCACCGGTGCAACGATCGTCGGTCTCACTTTAGCGGAGGGATATGAATTCAACAAATCCCAGGCACTGATTGGCGGCCATTTCGCCGGTCTTGCTTTGGATATTGAGAATCAACGGGATAAAACGGATCAGCGCATCAAGGATTGGGTGGAAGGTCTAAAAAGAGAATTTCAGTAAATTTACAACGCCCAGCGATTGGAACTGGGCGTCTTCGTTTTTTTACATGTCGGTTATTTCGAAACCGCTTGTGTCTCAGCAGCTTTAGCGGCTTTCTTAGCTTTAGCAGCTTCTGAATACGCTTTATATAATGTTCTCCAATTGCGACCGTTTCCATTCAGGTACTGTTCATTCTTTGTTTTGTAGATATCAAAAATGGCTGATATCTGATTCATGCTTTTATAGTCCACCGCGATTTCTCTGGCTTTTTTCAAGTTGGCAAGAATGACTTTCTCTTCCTCGGCATTCAGATCGGTTACAATGGATTTGTAACCGTTTAAGGTGAAAGCGACCTTTCCTACGGTGTATTTGTCAAGTATCAATTCCACCTGCTCTTCGGTTAGCTCCTTTCTCAAACCATCCATTAAATTCTGATGCACTGAAACAGGCTGGGATGAATCGATGATCATCTGACGATCCAATGTACTCAGTTTATCACCCGTGCGGGGATTCATGCCTTCAGGTACCAGTGTATACGAATGAGTGTTGTGCCAATTGGTAATGGCTTTCAAGTGTGTGAACACGATCAGTTGAACCCGTTGTTCTTTGTCGGCATCGCTCAGATTCAGGGCAGAAATCCAATCCGTCACTTTCTTTTTCAAATTCAGATCGGTCGAATCCGATGCCAATGAAGTCTGACTTTGAATGGAGGTGATTGTCAAGGTAATAAACAGAAATGCAAAAAGAAATTTTTTCATACGAATGGAATTTGAGTTTAACAGTCGCAAGTTAGACAATATTTAAGGAACCACTTTCTATAAACGATGTTGAAATCCTATAAAAATCAAATTGTTAAAACATTGTATTAATTAGTATGTTGAAGGTTATAAACTAATACGTTTTTGGATATCGGCTGTAGGTACTTGTTGGCTGGTCTCCGTGTTTGCTGAGTTTGAATTTGACTGTCCCATAGAGATAAACACTTGCCAACAACGGGGTGACTATTGGTGCAGCCAACAGACTGATTGAAAAGGCGACAGGTGCAGTTCTGGCAAAAAGGCGTATGCTTTCACGCCAACTTTTACCGAATCCTTTTCCTCGGATCAGAAAACGGGATGAGAAAGCTAAGATGCAGATAGGAAAAATCATTTTGCGGTATTGGGAAGCTCTGTTCGTCAAGATTGGATTTGATTCATAACGCAGATTCAGATAACCGTTTAGCAAATTAACAAACATTCTGAAAGGCCATGGACCGCCAGTTTTTACTAATCCGGCGTAGGTTTCAGAAACGAGTTCGATGGCTTCTTCATGAGGAAAGCTTTAAGACTCAAAATTGAATTTGGAGATTCCGTCACACTCAAATTGGTAATTCTCAGGGATTCGGTTCGATTGCTTCATTTGTTCCCAAAGCGCCGTTCCGGGAATCAGGTGTAAGGGTACCACCTGATAAAAAGTAGGATTCAGAGCGATGAACCGTTCAGAGTCAGCCTTGGCGATTTCTTTGGTTTGACTGTCCCAACCGATAATCAGGGAACCCAGGGTATTTATACCGTTGTCGTGCAGTCGTTTGAAAACCAATTCAAGATCGCTTTTTCGTTTGAGAAGTCGGGAATGTACTGTTTGTTGAACTGACTCGAGGTCGCACAGAATGAACAGCCGTACCCACCTACCACGATTTCAACCGAGGGATGCTTTTCTTTCAACCATTCAGCCATTTCAAGAACCTTGCCCGAAAGCAATACCGTGAAACCGATCACTACGATTTGATACTGTCCTTTGTTGACTTCGTCCTTGAAACGTTTTTCGGAAGGATTTTCGAATACCACGGCATCCACGGCTACATTTTGAGCCAAGAAATGCAAGGAATGCCAGCTTTGGTACGAGCGTAGCTGAAAAACGCCCTGTTTGAGGGTATTCCTATAGTAAAAATAGTCAATGGGATCTTTTTCTACCGGCAGCTTCCTGTATTTGCCCCAAGGAGAAGTAAACAAGATTTTTGGTTCCATTCCTCAAGTACTTGTTGTTCTCAATATATAGTTGAACTTTGAATAGATCAGGAAGTTAACTAGATTTTTCAGGTTGGTGTTCGGTTCAAACATACGATTCACGATGGAGGAAACCCCGTAAAAGTCTTTGTTGGCTTTCATGGTTGCCTCACTAAGTTGTTCAGGACTCATGTTCTTGGGTAAAAAAGTTGCCATGTTATATCGGTAATCAGGATGATTCCACCATTCCCCATCGTACAACAGACGGTTTTCTGTCTTGAACTGTTCGTAAACCTTGGTCCCGGGATACGGCATCAAGATGTGAAAATAAGCCAGCGCGAATTTGTTTTTGATGGCAAACTCCACCGTTTTCTCCATGATTTCCAAGGTGTCGAAATCGTTGCCCATGATAAAGCTGGCCCAGGTCATAAAACCATAATCCCGGAGTATTTCGATGGCTTCGGCATACTGGTTGAAATTCCGGGTGTTCGGTGATTTATTGAACCAATCCAATGAATTGATGTTGATGGATTCAAACCCGATCAAGTTCCCGATACATCCGCTGTCAGCCATAAGCTTTAACAATTCCCTGTCGTTCACCATGTTGATGCTCGTCTGGCTGGCCCATTTTATTTTCAATGGAATGAGTTCTTTGAGGAATGTTTTCAGTTCCGCCTTTTCTGAAACCATATTGTCGTCTACAAACAAGACGGTTTTAAGATTGTTCTCCTCGATTTCGCGTATGACATCTTCCCAAGGACGGCATTTGTACGACTTATTGAAGAAGCGCGAAACGGAACAGAAGGAACAGTTGAAGTGGCAGCCACGGCTGAATTGTACCAGGGATATCGGCAAGTAGTTTTTACCCTTGAAAATGCTGCGGTCTGGGTTGCAATTCTCTTGCGGAATCCCAAAGGGTGCCTGATAAATCTTTTGCAGCGAGGCCTTTCTGACGTCGGACATCAATTGGTCCCAAACGGGCTCTGCATCACCCAAGACAATGGCATCTGCCTGCTTTGAGGCTTCTTCGGGTAAAATTGAAACATGCATGCCACCGAGTATGACCGGTACCCCTCGTTTCCGGTATTCTGCCGAAATTTGATAGGACCTGCGAGCATTAAACGTATCGACGGTGATGCAAACTAGGTCAGTCTGTCGATCGAACGGAATGGCCTCCAATCGGTCGTCCCACATTACAACCTGATCCGGACTTTTTATCAATCCAGCAAGAATGGCCAACGGCATCGGTTCCATGCTGCCGTCGTTTAGCTTGAAAGTCTGGTTGGAATCTCCTAAACTGGGTTTAATCAAGGTGATGTGCATGCCGCTATGGGATTTGATGAACAATCAGAAAATATTCGGTGTGATTTTTTTCTTGACATACGAACGGTAGTGAAAATTCACACCCAACGAGAAGAACCACATTTCAGGGTTCTTCCATAAGTGTTTATTGAAAATGACCCGATGGAAGATGCTTTTGAGGGAAAAGACCCTGTTGTTGAGCCACCAATACATTTCGGTGAGCTTGTCTGGATCAATCTTTTTCGGGATGTGCACGCAGCGGGTCCCGTCAAATAGGCGAAGATCGTCGGTCAACATTCGACCCTGGCTTTTCAACTCCTTATACAAAGCAGTGCCGGGGATTGGTGTGAGGATATAAAACCGAGGAATGGGCACCTTGTTCCGATAAATAAAGTCGTAGGTGTCTCGAATGGATTGTTCGGTGTCGAAGTCCGTCCCTACAATCATTTCGGTACTGACCGTGATGCCCGATTGAGTGAGTATTTTCATGTTCTGCTCATGCTCATCGGCTCTGAGCCAGGTCTTGTCGAGGCTGTCGATAGCGTCTTGCTGAATGCTTTCGACACCGAAACTCATGATGTCGCATCCCGAATCCCGGACGATTTTGAGCAATTCTGTGTTTTTGGCAAGATGGATGGCACACTGACTGGCCCATTTCATTTTGAGGGGTGTGATTTTGGCGCACAGCTCACGGAGGTATTTCGGGTTGGAAACGATGTTGTCGTCGATCAGGTAGAAACGGTTGTATCCCAATCTTTTCACTTCCATAATGTCACGAATGACTTCGTCGACCGGGCGAAACAGATACTGCCCTTCGTACAGGCATGCGATGGAGCAGAAGGAACAAGTGAACGTGCAGCCCCGTCCAGCCTGAACTGGAAGCATCAAACCGATTTTCTTGGCGGTGAGCAAATCATACCTGGGTACCGGTAAATTTTTCAGTTCCGTTATCGGATGCTTGTATAATGGTTTGACTTTTCCGGTTGCTTCAAAATCCTGTAGCATCAACGGATAGGATATTTCAGCATCACCGACCACCACCGAGTCCACGTGCTTCATGGCTTCCTCAAAGGCAATAGAAGCCATATATCCCCCCAGGACGACTGTTTTGCCGCGTTTTTTAAATTCGGCTGCAATCTCCAGTCCGCGAAAGGTGGCATGCCCCATGGTTCCGATGGCGACGATATCGGCATCGGAGTTGAAGTCAATTTCGTCAACCACCTCAATGAGCAACTCCACGGTCCAATTGGTGGGAGTGTATGCCGCCAACAAAGGGAAGGCAAGTCCAGGAAGATTGATTCTTTTTTGTTTGCATAGCTTGCCGCTGACGGCATATTGTGTGGGCTGTATGAATAGGATCTTAGGCATGTTTTCGGGCTTCTTTAATTTTGTTTTTGTATTGTTTTGCAACGCGTGCACCGCCTGAAATCATTTTCCAAAGCAAGATTGGACGATAGGTGGTCAAGTAACGCCAAAGCACTTTTGGTTGGTATAGGATGGCACTGTAAGCCTTCAATATCTCGAGATAAAATTCAGGCACCGTCATTTTTTCCGGCTGAACGCTGATGTGAGCCAAATCCCATTTTTCATACTCCTTTCTGGAAATCAGAATTTGATCATCCGGATAGCTGACTTCCGTCTTCGGCAATGGTGTCAGCGGTTGCAGGTTGACATAATGGATGCCAAGGGATTTGACCACCTTCACCATGTTTTTGAAATCATGCCTATCCCATTCGGGGGGAATAATGATGGTGGCGAAAACATCGATGTCATCCCGTTTCAATACGGCCATGGTTTCAGCATACATGGACACGGAGATGTTTTTGTTGTACTTGGCCAATTCTTTGTCTGAGAAACTTTCAAAACCGACAATGACGGTTTTTAGTCCGATTTCGGCTATTTGGTGAATGATGTCAGGATTGTTGGCAATGAAATCGGCGCGTCCGTACACCAAGTAGTGTTTATGAATATGCCGCTTTTTCACCTCCTCAATAAACGATTGCAGGTATTTGCGATCGGCCAGGAAGTCATCGTCAACAATGTATATTTCCGTTTCAAAAAGTTGTTCCAATTCATCCATAACTTCATTCAACGGCCGTTGATGGTAGGTTCCATGAGTGATGACCCTGCAAAAGCAGAAGGAGCATTGATAGGGACAGCCAAAAGAAGCCTTGAGCAATGCCACTTTTTCATGAAAAATGTAGAAATACTTCGGTCTGTATTTTGCTACGGAGCTTCGGTCAGGAATCGGCACCCGAAAATCGAAGGCCGGAAGGGTGCAGTTTTCCAAGGTGTCTTCTGCTTTGAAAATGCCCTTTGGCAATTCTCTGCCGAATTCAATGTGGTTGAGCAAGTCGGTAAAGGTCACTGATGCATTTCGGACGACCCTGAAATCAATCGATTCGTCTTCGAAATCTTCGGGACAGACTTCACAATGTACACCACCGACAACGGTGCGGACGGAAGGAAGCAACTGTTTTGCTTTCCGACAATAGTCAATCATGATGCCGACGTTGGTAATGTATCCGGTCAGACAGAGCACGTCCGGTTGATGCTCCTGAATAAACCATTCGAAGGGTTTTTTTTCCAGAATCAGATCGATAATGATCGCAGTGTCCGAATCACGTTTCAGCGTGTATAGGATTTCCAGTTCCAAGGGTTCGACAATCATCACATGCTGAAGGCCAATGGTTTCAGGAGAAGGTTTGGGTCGTATCAGGAGGATTTTCATACGTTCTGTTTTAAGGCATTCGTGTTTTCAAGTTTGCGCTTGTATGCCAGCATTGGACTAGCCAATACAAGCAATCGGTTCAAGAAACGGTTGCTGTGGTGCGCCTGCATGTATAAGGTTTCTGGCAATCCTCCCATTCTCATTTTGGCGATTTCGGCCGTTTGACCGAGCTCTATGATCGTTGCCTGCTTTTCAATGCCGTCACGAACCAATTGTGCGAGTAAGCGGAGGTAGGTGTTGTTGGCCCTGTTCTGTCTGTAATCGATTCCTCCAAGGAAAAAGTAATACGTACCTTGATTTTCGAGGGCCAGGTTCCAACCAATCAACGCCTCCTTCTTATAGCAAGCGGTCAGTATGAATTCCTCCGGCAGGTTTCTGAAAAAGTCATAACTGAGTTTCTCCAGTTTGCCGCCACTCCGCTTGTACACTTCCAAATATTGATCATACATGAGCGGAATGAAGTTGGAACAGGTCATCTTTACCAATCGAAGGGTTGGATCAGCTGCGTTTATTTGATTAAGTCGTCGACGATAGCCTGTACGCAGAGCATTTTCATAATTTTTCCAATCGGCAAACCTGTTGGAGAGGACAATGGTCGGTAATGTGAATCCTGTTGCCTGTTCATTGTCTGAAGGCTTTTCAGTCAAATTCAGAAACAGCAGGAACCCTTTTTCTTTTTCGATGAGGTGCCGTTTCAACGCCTCTACCGATTCGCGTTCTCCAAAAATACCGGAACTGGAAACGGAACAGGGTATGCCTACTAGGTGCATTTTCAGAGGGCTTTTAATCCGGAGGTAGGTGAGCAGGTCGAGCCGCAAGGTATAGACGATGGCGGCCGAGACAGTCTTGCCATCGACTTGATACAAGTAATAGCGCTGATTACAAGGATTGTAGCGTTCGGTATGTTCCAGAAATTTCCGTTGCTGAAAATAATGTTCCGCCAAGGTGTCCCAGGTGCCCGGAAGGTCGGCAGCGCTTTCCATTTGAATGAAGGACTTCATTTGAGTCGGGTTTCAAAAGTTGCAAATTGCCGGTGCACTTCCGGATAACATCCGAAGCTACGTTTCAGAAGCCGATTGACAAAAGCCATGGATGCCAGGTTCTCTTCAAAAATGAATCCGCCTTCGCAGAATTGATAGCCGTTGGAACGGATGGTCGGGAGCGCTTTGTTAAGCATGGCCAAGGCGACAGCGCTTCTCTGATATTCGGGAATGATGCCGATTTCGGTGAAGCGATAGGTATTCGGTGTTTTGCCGAGTCTGTATCGGATCACATCGAATGCATTCAAGTCCCGCAATCCTGAAACCAGTTGGTTGAAGTCGGCATACCAAAGGAAGAAGCCCACGGGTTTGCCTTTGACCTCTGCAAATACCAGGTTCTCATTATCCAACAGGAAACGGAACGGATAAAATAAATCCAAATCTTCCTCAGGATCTCGTTTTGCCCAGTAGGGATGCTCTAGGAACGACTGGTTGTTTAGCATGGTGTAGAGGACGCTTTCCTCCTTGATCCGTTTCTTGTCCATGAAACGGACAGTCAATCCATCAATAGCCCTATTGGTAGTGTATGACTCAGCCCAGGCAGCATACACGTCCATGCTTAATCGAAACGTGAACATTTTACGGCATTCCAATTGGCTGAAATAAGCTGCATAGTATGCCGGGTTGTAGGGAAGCCCAAATACAGGAGGTTCATCAAAGCGGTTCAACAGGATGCCGGCACCATAGTTCAAATGTCCGTTAAGACCGACTACGACTTTGTTGCATTGTGGAAAATGGTTACGGATCTCTTTTTCGATGCGTGCATACAGATCGCCTAAACCCGGTTGCGCCTCAAAAAAAGAAACCTGCATGTACTCTGCCAACCAAAAGTCGTGTATGAGTGCAAATCTGGCAACCAAGTCGTTACCATCTCGTACGACGAACTTCAAAATTCTGGAATGCTTGTTGAAAGCACTTTCATCCTTCAGGAGCAAACGCTCCACACTGCCTTCTGTCCCTCGGAAGTGTGGATTTCCCCTGTAAACATCGGCTTTGACTTTTTCAAAGATTTTGTATGCCGACCGTCCGTCCAGCAATTCTGTCGTCATTCTATAAAATATTCTTCCGGTTTCGGGAAACCTAGAAATTGCATGTATGAGGAGGCAGAATAGGATCCTGCATTGCCATATACGAGGATGTCGCCGACTTGCAATTCCGGCAATTCCACATCGTTGGAGAAAATATCGCGTGAGTACGTGGAACAACCGTAAACGGTGGTCGGCAAACCTGAGGCGGAGCGCATTTGTTCGCCGTTTCTGATGACAGCGACAGGATGCCTGGCAGTGTCCGGATACATCAACGGCCTCGGAAATTGCACCGTCGAGGCGTTTACTCCAGCCAGTCTTCGCTCCGGTCGATTTTTAATATCGGTGACGCAACAGACAAAATAACCTGACGTGCCACCAATGATTCGACCGGGCTCCAACATCAACCGGATGCTCTTACCGGATTGTACCGAAAATTCATTCATCAGTTTGGTCACCGCTTCATCGTAAGCCGAGATGTCAAAATGATGATCACCGTTTTCTGCAACACCGAAACCACCTCCGAAATTCAAGTATTCGAGGTCTGGGAAATCCGATGCCAATACAATTAGTTCCTTGTAACAGGCTTTGAAGTAGTCAATGTCTACAATATCAGTGCCAACGTACAAATGAAGGCCTTTTATGAACGACTTGTCCGATAAAGCATTCAATTCAGATTCAGTGAATCCGAGTCTGCTTTCCTTTCCTATAAATGAACCGGCATGATTAGAAAACGGCTTTACGCGATCGCCGATGTTACAGCGTATCCCGACACGTTTTTTAGGGAACAGTCTTTTCCATTGTTCCAGTTGTCCGGGGGAGTCCAAGTTGACTTGTACGCCGAAGGATTCTATCCGTTTCATGGTTTTCTCCGTCAGTGCCGAGGATGTGAAAATGATGTCATGCCCGCTGAACCCTGCCTGATGTACGACATCCAGATGAATGAGCGAGTTTACGAAGACATTCAGCTTTTCCTCCTTGACTACTGCCAGGAATTCAGGATGGACATTGGCCATGGAGGCAAAATGGATGGACTTGTTGGGGTAGGAAATTTGCCTGAACATTCGGCATTTGCTTCTGATTTTTTCTTTGTCATAGACGTAAAACGAATCGAATTCCTGCTCAGTATGGCTGTTTATGAAAATCAGAATTTTGGATTCCAGGATCATGTGTTTGTATGTGTTCAAAAGTATGGACCTAAATATAGGTTTTTTTGAAGGAATCAGCCTACATTTGGGACAAACTTTTGAAACTATGAACAATACGGTCGATCGATTTTTTGAACCCCTTGTGGAACAATTGGGTAAGATTCTTTTTTGGGATCCTTTCGCCGCGATCGGTTTGGATTTGGGTGCAAAAGTTCCATTCATTGTCGTTTGGCTCATTGCCGGAGGACTTTTTTTTACGCTGTATCTCAAGTTTATCAACGTAAGGGGGCTGATACATGGCGTCAAGTTGGCACTTGGTTTGGATAAAAGGTCTGCTGGCGGGGGTGAAACTTCCCATTTTCAAGCTGTTTCACAAGCATTGTCTTCGACAGTCGGCATGGGCAATATTGCCGGAGTTGCAGTAGCCATATCGATGGGTGGGCCGGGTGCCACATTCTGGATGATTGTGGCTGGTTTTTTAGGGATGTCTTCCAAGTTTGCAGAATGTTCGCTGGGTGTCAAATACAGGGTGGTCGATAAAAAGGGCGGAATTTCAGGTGGCCCGATGTATTACCTCAGGGATGGCTTGAAGGAACTCGGATGGCCGCGTTTGGGCAAGTTTCTGGCGTATGTGTTTGCCATCTTCATTACCTTTTCTGCCTTTGGAATCGGAAATATGTTCCAATCCAATCAAGTCCATTCCCAACTTTCCGTCATGTTTCCGGCTATAGCCCCGCATGGTTTCTGGGTGGGTCTTGGACTGGCCATTTTAACGGGTTTGGTTATCTTGGGTGGTATCAAAAGCATTGCTAGGGTGTGCGATAAATTGTTTCCTTCTATGGCTATCTTATACATTGGAATGTGCCTACTGATCATCTTTGCCAATATTTCTCATATCGGAAATGCTTTTCAAGTCATTTGGGACGGTGCTTTCACACCCGATGCGGCCAAGGGTGGTATTGTCGGAGTATTAATCATGGGATTCCGACGAGCTGCTTTTTCGAATGAAGCCGGTATCGGTTCGGCTGCCATTGCTCATTCGACTGTCAAAACGAATAAGCCTGTAACGGAAGGCTATGTTGCTTTGTTGGAACCGTTTATCGACACCGTCGTTATTTGTACCATGACAGCTTTGACCTTGATTTTCTCCGGTGTATACACGAATCCTAACCACTTGGAGGGCGCTCAGCTCACCTCTGCTGCCTTCTCGACTTTTGCACCATGGGCGCCTTATGTGCTCTTACTCTGCATGTTCCTTTTTGTATACTCTACACTAATCGGTTGGTCCTATTACGGTGTGAAGGGATTTGACTTCTTGTTCGGAGGCATTACGGAACGCCTTACCGGTAAACGCATTTATGCAGAAAAATTCTATCAGATTATTTTTCTAATTTTTATTATTGTAGGAACCACCACAAGCTTGACCGCGATCATTGATTTCTCCGACATGTTGGTATTGACCATGGCGGTGCCCAACATCATCGGTCTTTACATGTTGGCTCCTGTTTTGAAAAAGGAAGTCAAAGCCTATCAGCGCTCTTTGAAGAAAGAGTCTTAGTTTTTTATTTTGTCAAACGATTCAAATAGTATCTACGACATTTCGAATACCGACAAATCATCTAAGCATTGGGGCAAAAATTGAACAACATGACTCATTTATCCATTCTTTTCGCCCATGGCAGAATCGGTTTTTCGGAAAATAGAGCTGGAAGATTCATGTGTGGGTTTGTTTGACCGTATGTGCCCATATTGCAGATTTTCTTATCTATATTTGATTGATTTGTGTTATCGATTCTCTGTAACAAAGAATATCTTTGCCAACGAATGAATCAGTCCAAAACCCATACATGAAAAAAACGTGCATCTCCTTCCTTATCTTACTATTTGGATTCGGAATCTGTCCTTCTTTTGCTCAATCCACGATTCAGATAGTCGCTCAACCTGTTACGGACCGAACCGTCATTTTTAGCGTCTCCGATACCGGTGTTTACAAACCCATCATTTGGGGACTGGATTTGGCTTGGCTCAGCGAATCAAATATTCGGCGCGGTATCGCTTTTATGGGAGCCGATCGGGTGGATGTGATTCGAGCTTCGTTTCAGCCTACGCTACCGTTGGTGAATGGCGACATTCAGGGCACACAAATAACCGATCTCAATACTCGATTGGGCCTTATCGATTTGACAGGGACCAAAACCAAAGTGGTGCTCAATTGCGACCACCCCAGTGTCGATGCTTCTTACGTCGGAAATGCCGTGAATTGGGCAGCACTGATCGATGCCACCGCCAAAAGAATTCAGGCACGTGGACGAACTATTGTTTCGGTTTCTCCCTTCAATGAACCCGACTTCGGTTGGAACCAGTATACCGGATCGAACGGCCAACGAGATTTCTTCAATATTTGCACCGAGTTAAGGAAAAATACCCGATTCGACGGTATCCGCCTTTGTGGTGCAAATACACTGAACTGTGACCAGGCCTTGCCCTGGTACAATGCCTTGAAAACGCTTTTGGAAGAAGGCAATACGCATCAACTTGCTGGTAGTTTCGACAATTTCGCGGCATTCTATCAAACGGTTCGTGCCAATGGAGACATCGCTACCGGAGATGAATTGCATAATGTGATGGAAGCCATGGTTGGCGTCGAATACGGCATGCAAACGGGCATCTGGTGGGGTACAGCGGAGTATGCACGTGGTGAGTTTGTAAAGGCCAGTGACGGTAGGCGTCTCGGCTATGCCGAACATCGACCGAACTGGACGGCAGCATCGGTGTATCGCAGCCTCGAAGGCAAGATACAAGCCTTTGGCGGAACGTCAGAGCGTCAGGCAGCAACGACCACGTATCGGTTTGTTTCAAAAGACAAAGATGTATTTTTCGATGGTATTGGACCGCAACGCGAATACATCATGACATTACCAGGTGGTACAGCCTACCAGACCGGACAGACCAATGCCGAAAAAGTGGTGAACATCACTTGGGGTGACGATATCCAACCGGTTATAAACGGACGCTATGTGTTGGTGAACCGTAACAGTGGCAAGGTGGTGGAAGTTTCTGGTACTACTATCCGTCAGAATGCGAATACAGGTGCCACGTATCAACAGTGGAACGTGACTCCCGTGGATTCCCGTGTAGGTGGCGATTTCAGCTATTATACGATGACTTCCGTGAACAGTGGTAAGGTTATAGACCTGTTGAACTGGTCGCTTTCAAATGGCGGCGGTTTCATTATGTGGGACGATACCAAGGGCGGAAATCAGCAATGGTATTTGGAATATGCTTCGGATGGTTGGTTTTATATCCGAAACCGCCACAGTGGCAAATGTCTGGATGTATCGGGTTCAAGTATAGCAAATACAGCCGCGCTCAATCACTGGGACTATTTAGGCAGAACCAGCCAGCAATGGCGACTAATTCCTGTCGGAGCACCTGTGGAGTTTGTTGCGCCAAGTGCACCAGGCAATCTGGTCGCTACGGGTAACGCAGCCACCATTCGACTGGATTGGACCGCGAATCCCGAAACGGACGTTGCAGGTTACACCATTTTCCGTTCGGATTCTGCGGCTGGCCCCTACAATACGATAGCACGCAACGTGACAACCAACCAGTATGTTGATAATACAAGCTTGGAAGGCAAGCTCTATTTCTATAAAATCAAAGCAATAGACAAATCCTTGAACAGCTCTCCCTTCTCAAGCGAACATTCAGCTACGGCAACAGGTATGAACGATCTCGTTGCACGTTTCAATTTCGAAGATAACACATTGGACAGTACATCGAATCAATTTCATTGCGCTCCCTATGGAGGCGTAACCTATGCTGTTGGCAAAGTAGGTACGAAAGCCATTTCGCTAAACGGGTCAACCGGTTTCTTGCAACTGCCGATTTATATTGCAAACCATAAAGAAATGACCGTAGCCACCTGGGTTTATTGGAACGGTACATCTGGCAGTCAACGCATTTTCGATTTTGGCAACAATTCGACGGAGTACATGTACTTAACCCCGAAGGTGACGTTGGGTGGGACACGTTTTGCCATTAAAAATGGAGGAATAGAACAACAACTGAATGCAACGGCCTTGCCAACGGGTAAATGGTCACACGTTGCAGTGACATTGAGCGCATCAGGTGCCAGCATGTATGTCAACGGAGTGCAGGTCTCCACCTCTAGTGCTGTTACCCTGAGTCCTTTGGATTTCAAGCCCATTTTGAACTACATCGGACGCAGTCAAACGACAAACCCCCTCTTCAGTGGTATGATAGATGATTTCAGGGTTTACAATTATGCACTGTCGGCAAACGAGGTGGCAGAATTGGCAGGAACCCTTTCCGGAGTGCCTGATACGAAAACGGACAAGGGTTTGACGTTATGTCCTGTTCCAGCAAACAACAAGGTGCAGGTTTGCTATTCGAACGGAAGCAACGCTGAAACATCTGTAATTAGCGTGTTCAATATGAAGGGGCAACAAGTACTCAGCAAGGAGATTATTCAAGAATCCGACCTGGATGTCTCGTGTTTGCCTTCCGACATCTATATGCTCAAGTTGACCAATCGGAAGGAAACATTGGTCAAGAAGTTGACCGTCAAGCATTGATTTAAACAAAGAAACCCTAACTGATGCAACATCAATTAGGGTTTCAATTCCTATTTTGCAAACTTATTTCGCGATGGAATCGTTTTCTACGTTAGCTTGCACTGTTTTGTCTGCATCACCACAGTGATTTTGATGGTGTTCCATCATACAGCAACGTTCCCGTTCACACAACTTATGTCCACGGTTGAAATGGTCGGAACCCATACCGAACCACAAACCTCCAAATGTTAGGGTTGCAACAGTCAATCCTATTAAAAATCCGTTTCTTCTTTTACGCATTGTCTTAGTTTTTTAAAGGATTATTTACTTTTTGTCTGATTTGCAACATTCTTCGTCCGATGCTTCTGAACCACAGCAATGACCGTGATAATGGTGTCCAGTCGAACAGCAATCGTCACCAAAGACAGTTTTGAATTCTTCGAATTCTTCGTCGCTCATCTTGCGGATTCTGTCTGCCAGATAGAACATCTTTTTGGAGCCGAAACGATGGCCGCCGCAATGGTGTCTACCTCCGCAACAATGGCATGCGCCAATGATTAGGCAGAAAATGAATAGTCCGAGCAATACTTTGGGCATGAAGAATGCCAAAGCTCCTACAAAAACGCCGCCGATGACGGCTCTAACAATTGTTCTTGTCATTTGATTCTTTTTTAAATTTATGTTGGTTGAAAGTCTTCTAAAGTGTAAGACGAACAACGTCCGATTTTACTTTAAATCGGACGTTTATTCTAAACAGTCGTTTTTCGTGACTCGGCATAGTCGAAGCTTGCTTCGCCTCTGCACTCGCTACTTAAAACGTTGTTTTTTTACTTGCAGCACCTTTGTTTCCATTGGTTCTTGAATTGCTGACGCTCCTCGTCGGTCATATCCATGAACTTGTCCCTAAACGGAGCATGGTGGCTGAAATGTTGGTGAACAGCATCCCGATGTTTCCGAAACCCGAACCGGAATCCGCCAAAAAGAATGCGGCAAAGCACAAATAATCCCATTGCTTGCCAGTAAGTGAGGGCAGTCAATGTCGAAATGGACGGAATGATCCAGTTCCAAAGCAGCATTACCACAATACTGACCGCAAACAGTCCAAGGACAATCACTGGAATCATGAAGCAATTTCTTGCTCCGCAATATTGTCGTCTAGTTTGTTCCATATTTATTAAGTATTCAATTCTTCGTACAAATAATTCAGTTTGTTTCGTAAATGTTTCACCGCATAGCCTTTCCGGCTGATGATGGTCTTCAGGTTTTCACCTTTCTGGTCTGCAATCTGTTGCAGCGTCATATCCTCCATTTCGTTCAGCAAAAAGACTTCGCGTTGGCTTTCAGGCAGTTCATCCAAAGCTTTTTGGAATTCTTTCCAGAATAGTTCCTTGAAGAACCCCAGCTCGGGATTGTTGGTGTCGTCCAGCAACAATATTTCTTTAAAGTTGAAAGCACCCTCCTCGTCTACAAAAGCGAATTCTTCGAGCGAAAGGTTGGTTTTCTTTCTGGATTTGTCGGTAATCTTGTTACGAGCCACTTCATACAGCCACGCGTTGACATTTTCCAAATCGCCGATGTTGCCCAGATTGCTCAGCTGCATCCAAACATCCTGCAGGATGTCTTCCGCATCTTCGTCCGATTTCACCCGATTCCGCACAAAGGCCGACAACTTTCGGTTGAATTCCTTGATGGTCTCTGTGATGGAAATAGCTTTCTGCGCTCTCATTGGTAGTTGAACTGCTGTCTCCATACGAATGAAGACGAACGATTCGGAATTTTACTTTAAGAATTTGCGTTATTTTGCAACGGAAATCTTGACCGTCTGTCCGGTAAAGGCCTCCTTAGCCAGATGGATTCCTCCGTTTACCCTATTGCCTTTGCTGTCGCAGAGATTCCAAGTGTATGAATACGAGCCTGCGTTCAAGTATTCATTTAGCAGGGTTCTAACCGGTTTCCCCTGAATATCGTAAATGGTAATCCGATAGTTGCCGGGTTTGCTCACATCCAGACGAATGGAGGTAAACTCTTTGGCTGGATTGGGGGAGCAACTTATTTTTGCCCCTGTCGAAGTGGTGGTATGCACCGATACAGGGCTGCTCAGTGCCGGGTAAAATTTCAATCCTTCCACTCTGTTGCCTACAAGTTCGGCATTGGTCTCCACTTCACAGATGTTCATGGCAAAATCATGATTGCCGGTTGTTTGCAGCGTTTTGACCAACAGGGTATTCATCCCTTGGTTCAGATGAATAGTCTTGGTTTCGGCGATGTAATTGTAAAGTCGAACGCCCGAATAGCTATAAACCAAGCTATGATTCAAGTAGATGTAAATGCCTTCGTCAGAACCCACCTGAAGCTGAGCATCGGTTTCTTTAGGTGCATACACGTAGGTGAAAGCATAGGCAACAATCTTGTTGGTGTAATTGAAGTAGTTGCCCAAGTCGATGTTGTCGTCAAAAAAGTACATGGGTTGGGACCAGCCACCAACACCGGGTTTCGCCTCGCAGGAAGCTTCGTTTGAAATGAAGTTGTTAGCGATCGGATTACTGATGCTTCCTACCGGGAATGCAGCTGAAACCAACCATTTGCGGTTCGTTTGTCCAAACATCAACCGCGGATCTCCCGTCAATTTTTTCAAACGTTTTGCTACATGAACCAGCGGCGAACCGACCACCGTAATCAGACTTGGGTCATTGGTGCCGATTCCGGCCAATTCAGCCAGTGCAATATAATCAATATCATCCGGGTTGAAACCGGCCATGCGTGAACATACATTGTCAACAGCAACTGGATCGTTTCCAACCACAATCGCATTCATCCGTACCTGGTTGGCCAGCGTTTTAGAATACGTTTTTTGCTTCTCCAGACACAAAGTGGCATCCACGACTACCAAATCAATGCCGTCCAACAAACACAAATCGACAATCTCTTCATCGGTCCAATCGCGCGGCGCATCGGCATTGTGGATCAGCTTGTTCGCATAGCCGTCAGCCAGGACACCTTTTACTTTATTGAAGCCGTACCGATTGCCTGGGGCTGTACCAATCTGATTCTTCAGGGCGGCAGTAATGCCAGGATTGTGAACTTTCAAGACTGGAACGGTGATGTAAACATCGGCTTGAATGATAGCGTTATTGATGTAATATTTGCCGTGTTGGGGTGTCGCATAACCGCCGTGCGGAACGCTTCTCTCTGTGAGGTTCTGCAACGGATTTACCGTGCAACCACCGTTCAGATTGACCGTATCCACGTTGATGCCCAGCCCCTTCAGCTCATCGAGCATAGCCGGATACCCGGTTAAATCCCATAATTCCTTCCAAGCAGCAGTTCCTCCGCTGAAACCAGTTTCGTAGGGCATCGGTCTGGGCGAGCCTTCACCAATCTTGATGGTGCAATTTCCACCACATTTCTGATGCACATATTTCACAATGGCTTTGACAACCCTGGTATCCGTATTTTCACCGATCTGATCGGCAACAGCGCCGACAATATTGGGCTTGATCAGCACCTTGATGCCGGGTTTCAATATTTTGGAGGCTGAACCCTGCATGTCCAACGCTTTCCAAACCATGGAATCGATTTGTACCTGCGTCAAGGTGGTTGTGAGCGAAACTGGGTTTGACAAACTAGCGTAATCCGATGCGATGATGGCAACTTTGGTACTGTCCCTTCTCGTTGAATCGATGTCCGAAAGCTTCTTATATAAGGGATAATCTATCTGAACCTGAGTGACCGTGGCCAGATCCCAGGAAAACAACGCAATAGCGACGATTCCAAAAAAAATATACCACCTCAGACGCTTCTTTTTCATGCCGGACTTATTAGAAATAATGATAGATGAGCCCCATCAGGATGGCTCCGATGATGGATACCGAGAAATAAAGATAGACAATTTCTTTTCTAAAAACAGAGATAATCAAAACGACTGTTGCAACCTTGGTGGCAGGGCCTGAAATAAAGTACGCCAAGATGGCGCCTTTATCAGCTCCGAGGTCAGCCAGTTGCTGTATGACAGGCAGTTCAGCCCCGCCACAAGTATAAAAAGGCACACCTGCCAGAGTGGCTGCAAAAATGGAGATGACGTGGTTGCTTCCTAGCATGGACGAAAGCCACGAAACAGGTATGAATACTTTGGTCAACGCGGCAATGAAGATGCCAATGAAGAAGTATTTGGAAATGTATTTCGTGTAGGCCATGGCTTCATTCCAGAAGGTGCGTTTTTTGATGAGTTTGGAGGCATCGCCATTCGGTAGGTTTTTAACGGCATTTGCGAGGTCCCTCATAAAATAATGCGTTATGAATCCGGCGCTTATGCCCAAAATGAATGCACAAATAACCCGCATGACAGCCATTTCAAGACCCAATGCGCCCATTGTCAGTATGAACAATCCCGGATTGATCAACGGAGATGAAACCATGAATGCAATCACTGGTGCCAGTGGTAAACCGGCTATGACCAAAGCTGCAGCCAACGGAATGACCACATAACTTCCCAGTGGAGAAACGATGCCCAGCAGGGCTGCCACCACAATGGAAAGATGGATGTTCTTGCCTGAAATGAACTTTTTCAGATTCTCCGCCGTTGTGTATTGTTTGATAACCGTTGAAAGGATAATGCTTATCACTAGATAAGGCAACAGCTGGAGAATCAACACATAAACTTGTTCAAGAACCCTCCAGGTATGACTTTGCAAGAAACGGTAATAGAGGTCATTCCAATTTACAGCGAGGTCTATTTTTTGGAGCAATGGATTCATCATTGCGTAAATATATTGAACTTTTTTATAATGGCGCTTTTTTGTACTATTGTGAATGGATTTAATACCCAAGAATAGTATGAAAAGAAAGCATTTCCTGACCCCGATGAAACTATTTGTTTTGCTGCTGCCGCTCCTTCAAATCTCGTGTCAGTCTCCTTCCAAAAATGGGTCTGTTCCTGAAAAAGATACGTTCAGATTGCTGGAAATGGACATCACTCAGATTCAACAGGGTTACAAGGATGGAAGTTTCACCATCAAGGAGGTGGTTCAAGCCTATCTGGACAGAATCAATGACTTGGACAAAAACGGTCCGGCATTGAATGCCATCATTTTGGTGAATCCGGATGCCCTGCAGATTGCATCGGCACTGGACAAAGAGATGAAACAGTCTGGAAAAATACGTGGGCCGTTGTTTGGCATTCCGGTTGTGCTGAAAGATAATATCGACACGCACGACAAGATGCCCTGTACAGCAGGTTCCAAAGCGCTTTCGAATTCTTACCCGTTGAAAGATAGTTATGTTGCCAGTCGGTTGAGGGCTGCAGGTGCCATCATCATCGCGAAGTCCAACTTAAGCGAGTGGGCCAATTTCCGGGGTCAAATGTCTACCAGCGGCTGGAGTGGCGTGGATGGCCTAACTAAAAATCCTTATGACTTGAGTAGAAATGCATGCGGATCAAGTTCGGGTTCAGCAGTAGCGGTTTCAGCCAATCTGACTATGGTAGCCATTGGTACCGAAACCGATGGTTCTATCGTTTGCCCGTCACATATCAATGGCATTGTCGGTTTAAAGCCTACGGTGGGGCTTTTAAGTCGTTCCGGAATCGTTCCCATTTCCTTTACGCAAGATACTCCGGGACCGATGGGTCGAACGGTTCGGGATGTAGCCTTATGCCTCGGAGCCTTGGTGGGCGTTGATTCTACAGATGTAAAAACGCTTGCAAGTCGTGGTCGTTTTTACAAAGATTACACGCAATTTTTAAAGAAAGATGGGCTGAAAGGCAAGAGGATCGGTTTGTATAAAGCGCCTTATGGTACGAATTATAAGGTTGATACATTGATGAATCAGGCGGTGGCTTTTCTGAAAAGTCAGGGAGCGGAAATTATTGAAATATCGGAAATATCTGGTGCAAGTGTTGGCGGAAATGAACTTGAGGTAATGCTTTATGAATTCAAGGACGGCGTGAACAACTATCTCCGTTCGCTCGGACCGAAAGCTCCGGTTAAAAACATGGATGAAGTGATTGCTTTTAACAAAGCAGATGCGCTGGAACTGCGTTATTTCAATCAACAAATCCTGGAACAAGCAAACAAAAAAGGTAATTTGAACGCCAAGGAATATAAGGAAGCTCTTGCCAACCTGCTCAAGGGCAGCCGTAAGGAGGGTATAGACAAAGTGATGGATCAGCATAAGTTGGACGCCATCATCGCACCGACCGGATCGCCCGCCTGGAAAACTGATTTAATAAACGGTGATAGTTATCAGTTTGGAACCTCCTCACCTGCCGCACAGGCCGGATACCCCAATATTACGGTGCCCATGGGCTTTGTGGATGAACTGCCGGTCGGCATTTCGTTTTTCGGCAGAGCCTGGAGCGAACCGATTTTACTTGAAATCGCCTATTCATACGAAATGGGAACCAAACATCGCAAAGCACCGAGGTTTTTAATAGGAGATTAAGCAGGCAGAACACTGTTTAGTTGTCGCCTTTAATTCCGATTAAGCTGTAGAATCCTTCTTTGTAGCTGTCACTGATGGGAATGAGGTTGTCAAGCATCTTGATGCGATGGCGTTCCACCGATATGATCTTATTGATGGATACGATGTACGATTTGTGAACCCTGCAAAATTGGTTCTTTGGTAAGATATTCTCCAATTCGGAAAAGGTTAGCAGCGTCAATATTTTCTTAGATATTGTCCTAATGTTGCGGTAATCACCCATGCCTTCAATGAAGAGAATGTCATCCACGGCGATGCGTTCCAAGCGGTATTCTGTCTTGACAAAGATGTAGCTTTTATCTTCCTTGCTTTCTTTTTCGATGCTCTCGTACACCCGTTCGACCGAATTCAGAAAGCGGTCGAACCCAAACGGTTTCAGCAGGTAGTCGGCCACATGGAGTTCAAACCCCTTGAGCGCGTACTTGTCGTAGGCCGTAGTGATGATGATTTGTGGTTTTGGGCTGAGGGATTCAATAAGTTCGATGCCTGTGAATCCGTCCATTTCAATGTCGAGAAACATCAAGTCGATGTCGTGGTCTTTCACAAACCCGATGGCCTCGAAACCGTTAGTGAAAGTTGCCAGCAGGTTCAAGTAGGGAACTCGACTTACAAAATCGCTTGTTCGCTTTAAGGCAAGTGGTTCGTCTTCAACGATAATGCAGTTAATGACCATCTTCCAGTTTTATTTTGAGTGAAACGGTGAACCAATTTTCCAATGCTTCAATAGTTAAAACGTGCTTTCTCGGATACAACAGATTCAGCCGCTGCCGGATGGTCTCAATACCCAAGCCTTCGTTCTTGATGACATTTAAATAGTGGACTTCGTAGTAGTTCTTGCAATCCATCTGCACGGTTTTTTTATCGACTTCAAATCGAATGACAATGGCGTGCTCGACGGATTTGTTTTTGGAAAATTTGAAGGCGTTTTCGATGAAAGGGAGGAAAATCATGGGCACTATTTTCTGATCGCCGACTGCTCCTAGAACTTCGAAATCCACGTATGAAGCGTTGGCCGTCCTGATTTTCTGCAACTCGATGTAGTTGCTGATTTGTTCAATTTCCCTTTTCAACGTTGTTTCGTCTTCGTTTGTTTCGTACAGCACATAGCGGAGTATGTCGGACAGTTTCTTCAAATAATCGGAAGCGATTTTAGGTGATTCCTCGATGAGGATATCGATGTTGTTCAGAGAGTTGAACAGAAAGTGGGGGTTGAGTTGCGCTTTCAGCAATAACAAAGCATTCTCGCTTTCCAATTGCCTTTTTTGAAGTGCTCTTTTCTCTGAAATGCTGACCACCCAAAGGATGATACCTTTGATGACGGCTGCAAAAATGCCGGCGGTTGATAGGATGATGAAGTAGTAGGTTGCAAAGACATGATAGACCACATAATCCTGCGTTCCAAGATGTACCATACCCATGGGGATGGTAATCAAGATACTCCATCCAAGATAGATGAAGGCACGAACTGTCTTTTTCTGATGAAGTCCGTAAGAAGTGATGAAATACAGGATGTAAAAACAGAGAAGCAAAACAACCAAAGGAGGGCTAGTTTTTATGGGCTCATGAGAAATCCAAAATTCATAAAAATGCAACTCTTGAGGATATCCGTTTTTCATCATGGTCATGTAGCCTGTGTATGGCATCATAACCAGAAATAAAAACCAAAAGATGAGATGCAAAACAATTTCAACGATTTTCTTCATGGCCTTTTCTTTTGAATGAATTTGAATTCAAAAGTCATCATTTGGTTTTTGGTTCGGAAATGAAATCGTTGACTTGGCTCAATTATCCTTTGAAAGGGTTGAAAAGCGCTTTAAGGGTCCCTAAAAGTAATGAAAAAACCCCAACCGATTCGAAAATCTAGTGGGGTTTCGTTTTGTTTTACCCAGACCCGGGATCGAACGACATGATTTCCCGTTTTTAAATACATTATTGCCCACTAGTGGATACGGATGATAGGTTATTCATTTTCTTCATAATAATAAGAATAATCAATTCCTTTCATAAACATTTCACGGCTGCTTATTTGATCTGTAAGGGCATTTTTGAGCAAATTTTTCAGCTCCGTGCTGTTTGTAGAACTTTTAACCATTGCGTTCAGATAGTCGTTTTTATTAATCTTGCTCCAATCAACACAACGTTTTAATCGTTTCTTGAAAATCAAATCCAACCAAATTCTTGTGCTTCGCCCATTTCCTTCCGTGAATGGGTGGGCAATATTCATTTCTACATATTTATCGGCAATTTCGTCGAATGTGTTTTCAGGCATTTCTTCAATTTGACTTAACGAGCTATCTAAAAAGTGTGCCACAGCAAATTGAAAGCCGCCTTTCGAAATGTTTTTTTGCCTTATTTGTCCGGCAAAATCGTAAAGTCCACCGAACAGATAGGCGTGAATTTGTTGTAAGCCTTTTGTTGTTCCCACTTTTATGCTATCAATGAAAGAACTTTCAAACAAGGCGTATGCTTTTGTTTTACTTTTACCGTCGACACTTTCATCGTTGTAGGTAAACCATTCTATAAATCGGTTTGCTTTTTTACCGGGAAATTGTTTGCCAAGTGCAATAATTCCGTTATTATCAAGCATATCGGTTAAATAGCGCTTACCATCGCTCGCCAGAATTCTCAGTTGGGTAGTGGTACTAACCAACTCACTGTTCTCTTTTTTCAGTTTGGCTTTAAGATATTTCCAATAGTTTCGTGCTTTGTTGTAATCGTCTTGGTCTGTAAGAACAGCAACAATATCTAAAACGGAAAACCACCATTTGTTGTTTTCTTCATCCCAAATAGCACGAACTTCACGGTCGTCAAAAAAGCGGATTGATATTTTTGTGTTGTTGCTCATCTCTGATACCTTTCAAATAAAAATGCGAATCAAGGGCTAAAAGGGACTAATTCAGTATGTCAGTGACTTGTACGATTCCGAATGGAAATGTGTTTGTCAAAGATACTCAAATAATGCAAAACCCTAAATCACTGATCAGGAAATCATGACTATCTATTTGTTGTGAGGGATTTGCAGATTTTAATTAGGATGGTTACCTAAAAAATGAGGAGAAGCAGATAAAAAATCTACTTCTCCTTGCTTGGTACCCAGACCCGGGTGATAGATATAATGTTTATAGATGGTTCCCATGATAATCTTATACCTTGTTTTGGGCACTTGAATTTTAATATGGTGCAGTAAAACGCATATTATCAATCATATAGAGTAGAATTGTATTTCATAAACCTCAAGGTTTTACTTTAAAACTATAGTGAGAAATCGTTAAAATAGGGTGAATTATCGGGCAAATTGTCGGGCAAATTATATTATTGCTCCTATCTTAGCCCGACAATCAATTTATCCCATTTTATGCTAAAAGTTTCAGCATTTATACGTCCATTCAAAAGCACCTTGCTTGCCAACGTCCGCTTCCGGCTTACCGATAGTAAGAAAACCGATATCACCCATACAAGTGAATTTCAAATTCAACACAAAGACTTTGATGCCGATAGGCAATAGTAACAGTTATTAGAAAGGAATGAGGGTCGCGAACCTGATATTTCGGGATATATTGAGGTAAAGGTAAAGGGAATTATCAAGATTGGATGCTTTGAGGACTTGGAAAGAATTTATCTGGAATTGAAGTAGCGATACGAATCTTAATGAAATCTTAAGACGCCCATCCATTTTAATTAATGGGTTGGGCGTTTTTTTAATTCGCTGACATCAAGTCATATATGTTATTTTAGAGCATGTTTTATTATGAGTAAATGTTAATATTATTGGAGATAAAATATGCGTCACTATGAAATATATGTTATACAACATATCTTTAGGGGTGTATTGATAAGATTTCATTAAGGGATGGTTTGTTTTTAAATCTTTAACTTTGTTAACGGAATTTTGATAAAATATGAATCATTACAAACATATGAGTTAATATTTAGCAAAAAGCGGAGCCGGTTATTAAATTGTTTCACGCAACTTAACCGACTTCCGCCTGCTCCCCATTAAACAATGAAAGGAGGATACAAAAGTAGAGGATAAATTATGAGAAAGCAAACACATTAACTTATGTAACATTTATTTGACACTGCTTTCAGTCTTTAATAAATAAAGAAGTTACAATTAGATCAAAGAATATAAATATAATAAAATTAATAATATGAATATAAGATTAATAAAATATATATTAGGTGCATTAGCCATTATTTTTGCATTAACAGGTTGTAGTAAGAATTCAGATGAATTGGCATCAGTAGCAACTGCTCAAACTAATTATACTCCGAGATTGAAAGTTCGTGGAGACAATCTATATGATTTACTTGGCTTTGGTTGTGACGCCACACGTCCATATTTAGATCAAAAGAAAGCAGCATACCCAGTAATAGACGTAGTTAAATTAAAGGCAGAAACAGGCTTCGTCACGTCTGATGATAATGTACATTCTGTTTTAGATATTCAAGCAGGTAGTGATGCAAAAACTTTGCTAACAAAGTATAATAACAAATTTACACTTGAAGGAGGAATGCCAATTGGAGGTATTCCTTTTACTGCTACTCTGAGTACTGAGTTTACTGGATCAAATACAACTACAACAAAATATTCGTATGCTTTTGCAGATATGAATGCTTATGTATCTCATCATACAATCAAACAATTCACTCCCGTATCGACACTTCAGAACTATTTGACAGATAATTTTAAGAATGATTTGTTGACTCTGACTCCAGCGCAAATAATATCGCTTTATGGAACGCATGTTTATACCGATATTTATACAGGAGGTAAAATGAGATTTACATACAAAAGTTATGTCAATAACAGCACAAAAGAAAGCTCTGCAACTTATGGAGCCAAAGTAGGTTTAACTGCAGCAACAAATACAAGTTTATCGTTGAGTGCTACAACAAGCTATACAGTAACTTCAGCGAGTGATTTTCAACAAGAATCTATGAGTTATTATACTATAGGAGGTACATCGGCAAGTGCTTTAGGAACATGGACTCCAGGTTCGGGCACAACACCAACTATAAATTTTAATCAATGGAGTCAAACTGTAAGTAAATCTAATGCATACAGTTTGCAACTAATGGATATTGGCGATAGCTCGTTAGTGGCAATTTACGAATTTGTTGCAGACCCTATTATAAAAGTTGCTTTAAAAACGGCTGTTAATAATTACATTTTAAGTAAGGGGATCACTGTTTTGCCTGTAATACCCTTATATAGGTATTGTAACAGCAACAATAATCACTTTTACACAACTAATTGGAACGAACTTGGGATTGGCGGTCTGAATAGCTGGAAATATGAAGGAATTCAAGCATTTATTTTTCAAAATCAAGAAGCCAATACAGTCCCATTCTACCGGTTTTGTAAAACCACAAAAAAAAATACAGGCCTTTTTTCATATACCACTTATTATGATCATTACTATACTACAGTTAAAAGTTCTGGAGATAATAGTGGATACAAATATGAAGGAATTATCGGTTATGTTTATGCAACATCATCGCTTAATGCTATTCCAACTGTTGGTCTTCGACAATACTACAATTCATCCATCCATGATCACAGTTACACCACTAGTTCGACTGAATTTGGTGGAGGTTGGAGTTTTAATGGTGACTGCTGTTACGTTGTAGATGGAACAAGATAAGTGTTTATATAAAGAAATTTATTGATTCTTTTAAATGGTGAGGTATATTTGCCTCACCATTACTCTTAAATTAGATCATCCCAACTAATTGTTCTTTAAACAAGGATAGATGGTTTTAATTGTAAATCCTATAACGACCTAGTATATAGTCAATTGCCCAACATAAAGTCACTTAACTATATTAACAACACTCTAAATAAATTATGTATATGAAAAAGTCTAAAATTTATATTCTTTCTGCTTTTGTAATATTGATATTATCTTCTTGCGCAACTTTTCAAGTAGCAATTATGACAAGTTCTAACATGAATAAGCTTGAATTAGGAATGACGAAAGAACAAGTTACTAAGATATTGGGAAGTGACTATAGTATTGCTGAGAAGCGAATAGAAGACGATAAGACGATAGAAGTTTTATCTTATAGAAACTATTATAAAAATGACGAATTTTATATGTTTGTATTCAAAAATGATAAATTAGAAAAGTGGTATCGAGAGTTACTACCCAAGGAAATAATAAAAAACAATTAGTATTTAACCCAACTTTTGTTTGGTCTGACTCCAAAACAGGACATTTCATTCTTTTTATTACTTATAATATTTCAACTAAATGAACAAACTGCATTTTTTCTTTATTTTTTTCATTTTCACATCTAGTTTTATCTACGCTCAAACCTATACTGTAAGTGGTTATATTACCATAAATAAAAGTGGTGAAACGCTTATAAGCTCTACGGTATTTGATAAAAAATCGGGTAAAGGAACAGTCAGTAATTCTTACGGATTTTACTCCATAACCTTACCAAAAAGTGAAGTTGATTTAAAATATTTTTATGTAGGATTAGCCACCCAAAGTCAAAATTTTAAATTAGCCAAAGATACCGTTATCAATATCAAACTATCAGAAAGTACAGAACTGAATGAAGTTACGGTATTGGGTAATCGCAATGGATTTGACGTAAGAAGCTCGCAAATGAGTGCGATTAATATATCGGCAACCCAGATTAAAAGCGTACCCAGCTTGTTGGGCGAAACTGATGTGATTAAAGCATTGCAGTTATTGCCGGGTGTTAAAGCTGGTGCGGAGGGTTCGGCAGGCATGTATGTACGGGGAGGTGGACCGGATGAGAATTTATTGATATTAGATGGCGTACCGGTATATAATGTCAATCATTTGTTTGGATTTTTCTCAATATTCAATGCCGATGCCATTAAAGATGTTACGC
>Ga0209125_1000207_pt1 | contig 93022 bp, 81 predicted proteins | sample BarGraIncub1131A_FD_184503 | JGI IMG/M metagenome (GOLD analysis project Ga0209125, IMG submission 184503) | Arctic peat soil microbial communities from Barrow, Alaska - Barrow Graham LP Incubations 11-31A (SPAdes) (version 2) | ecosystem: Environmental > Terrestrial > Soil > Wetlands > Peat...
ACTTATAAAAAGTACAGCACAAAATTCTTCTCTAAAGGTATATACATTAAAAGAATTAAAGCTATTATTTAGGACACCAATTTATTTTATAAATTGTGTTATTATGAATTTTTTATGGCCAGTATTTTTACTTATACCAATTTTTGCACAAAAGGGTGGTTCAGCGCAACTTAAGATGTTAACTGATTTTTTACAAAACAGCAAAAGTTCAGGCATAGCATTAGGTGCTTTCTTTGCATTTATGGTTTTTGTATCTTGTAGCAATGCGATTGCTACTACCGCGATATCAAGAGAAGGTAAAAATCTGTATATATTAAAATATATACCTATGAAATATAAAGATCAGCTTATGGCAAAGGTATTATCTGCTGTAGTACTCGGAGTAGCTGGTATGCTTATGGTGTGTATTATTGGTTTAATATTACTTAAATTGCCATTAGATTTACTCTTATTGATGATTATAGTTGGTTTTTTGGGAATATTATTCACTTCTTTTATCGGAATATTTATCGATTTGAATTTCCCAAAGCTCAATTGGGATACTGAGCAAAAGGCAGTTAAACAAAACCTTAATGTTATGATTAGTATGATTATTTGCATAGCTTTAGGTGGACTTACAGTGTTTTTAGTTATTAAATTTGATCTAACTAAGTGGGCTGTATTTGGTTTAATAGTAGGGTTATGTGCAATTTTAGATTTAGTACTATATTATCTACTAGGTACAAAAGGTGTAAAAATGCTAAGAAAAATAGAATCTTAAAATACAAAATAATATTCATAAGTATAAATTGTGGATTTTAGGATAAAAATATTGACATAGTAATTTAATTGCAATATAATTATCATTAAACAAATGCAATGATGAGAAGAGTAATAAGCTTAAATGTTAAAAGAGAGCTGAGAATGGTGGAAATCAGTAGCATGATAACTTATGAACATGGCCTCTAAGCAGATCATCTGAGTAAAAAAATGAAAGCATATTTTTAAAAATAGACTTTTGATTTTAATATTAGGATAATACGGGTTCAACCGTTATATTGACAGGTGATGATGGTCACCGGCGGAGGTTTTTATAGTGATGTAAAAATGAATTAGAGTGGTACAACGTTAATACGTCTCTAAACAGAATTTTTTTCTGTTTAGAGACTTTTTTTATTGTAAGAAAACTAAGATATTTGGGGATAATTACAAAGGTTGATTTTCATGTGGCTAAAACTAAGAACATAAATAATTTTAAGTAGGAGAGGTAGGAGAAAACTATGACTAAAAAAACTTATTATATTACTACACCAATTTATTATCCATCAGCAAATTTACACATTGGTAATACCTATACAACAGTAGCAGCGGACGCAATAGCTAGGTTTAAGAGGCTTACCGGCTATGATGTAATGTTCTTAACAGGATCAGATGAACATGGTCAAAAGCTTCAAGGAATAGCGGAGGCAAAAGGTGTTACTCCAAAAGAGTATGTAGATGAAATAGTAGCAGGAATAAAAGAATTGTGGAAAATAATGGATATAAGCTATGACAAGTTCATAAGAACTACAGACGATTATCATAAGAAGGCTGTTCAAAAGCTATTTAAGCAGTTGTATGATCAAGGAGATATATACAAAGGTGCATATGAAGGTTGGTACTGCACTCCCTGTGAATCTTTCTGGACAGAAACTCAAGCAGTAGATGGAAAATGTCCTGATTGTGGAAGACCTGTAGAGAAGGCAAAGGAAGAAGCATATTTCTTCAAAATGTCAAAATATGCTGATAGGCTTATAGAATACATTGAAGCTCATCCTGAGTTTATTCAACCAGAATCGAGAAAAAATGAAATGTTAAATAATTTCTTAAGACCGGGTCTTCAAGATTTATGCGTTTCAAGAACAACATTTAACTGGGGAATACCAGTAGAATTTGACCCAGGTCATGTTATATATGTATGGGTAGATGCTTTATCAAACTATATAACAGCACTTGGTTATAATGGGGAAGATAGCTCCCTTTTCGAAAAATATTGGCCAGCGGATGTACATTTAATAGGTAAAGATATATTAAGATTTCATACAATTTATTGGCCAATTATGTTAATGGCGTTAGATATACCACTTCCAAAACAAGTATTTGGTCATGGTTGGCTTCTTTTTGATGGTGGAGTAAAAATGTCAAAATCTAAAGGAAACATAATAGATCCAGTAGTACTAGTTAATCACTTTGGAGTGGATGCGGTAAGATATTATTTACTTCATGAAATACCATTTGGTTCTGATGGAATATTTACTAGTGAAATATTTATAAAGAAAACAAATTCAGACCTCGCTAATGATTTAGGAAATTTATTATCAAGAACCGTAACCATGATAGAAAAGTATTTTGATGGAGTTATTCCAGTACCCTCAGAAAGTGCAGACGTTGATAATGAACTTATAGAACTAGCTCTTGCAGTGCCAGGTAAAGTAGAAAATGCTATAGATGAGCTAAAAATCCCTGAAGCATTGGATCATGTTTGGGCACTTATTAGGCGGACTAACAAGTATGTAGATGAAACAACACCATGGATACTTGGAAAAGATGAAGCTAAAAAGAAAAGATTAGGTACGGTATTGTATAATTTAGCAGAATCCTTGAGAATGACATCAGTGTTAATATCAGCCTTTTTACCAACTACAAGTGACAAAATAAATGCTCAACTAAATGTAGAAGCAACTACCTGGGACAGCTTAGCATCCTTTGATGGAACAAGTGCGGGAACAAAGGTTAATAAAGGTGAAGTAATGTTCCCAAGAATAGATGTGGAAGCTAAAATAGAAGAGCTTGACAAAATTGTAGAAGCTCAAAGAAAACTATCACAAAAACCTACTATGGAGAAAGTAAAAGCAGAAATTACTATAGAAGATTTTGAAAAGATAGATATGAGAGTGGTTAAAGTATTAGAATGTGAGGCCATGAAAAAATCTAAAAAACTTCTTAAGTTTAAAGTAGATTTAGGTGGGGAAATAAGGCAAGTAATTTCGGGAATAGCCCAGAACTATAAACCAGAAGATTTAATTGGAAAGTATGTAGTATTAGTAGCTAATTTAAAGCCTGTAACACTAAGAGGCGAATTATCACAGGGAATGATAATTTCAGCGGCTACAGATGATGATAGCAAGGTATTTACAGTATCTATACCTGGAGAATTGCCTACTGGAAGTATAGTAAGGTAAATTTATGAAAAGCATGAAGTGCTAGAAAATTAGACTTCATGCTTTTGTATTTAAATGTTCATTATTTAAAACAACGTAGTCTATTGAATTTTAATGTGGATAGATTTATAATTAGTTGTTGTAAATTGTGCAGAAAATTGTGATAGGAGAAACATTTGTTAAATGTTTCTCCTACAGAAAATAGCAAGGGGCGAAACAATTAATAATTGTTTTGTACTACAGAGAACGACAAGGGGGAAATAATAATATGAAATTTCTTATAGGTTCCTTAATTGGAGCTATTATCGGGTTCATAACTAATTGGTTAGCTATAAAAATGTTGTTTAGACCACACAAGGAACTTAGAATTGGTAAATTTAAAGTTCCCTTTACTCCAGGTCTTATCCCAAAAGAAAAATCTAGAATCGCTAAAAGTGTAGGAGAAAGTATAGGGCAACATCTTTTGACAAAAGAAACAATTATGAAATCATTATGCAGTGATAATATGAATGATCAATTGGATTCATGGGTGAAAAATAAGATTGAATCATTAGAAACCGGGAAAAGTACAGTTGGAAATGAATTAAAAGAAGTATTAGGCCATGAATATTCTGATTTTATGCAGAATACTAATAATAATCTTTCTAAATTACTTATAGAGTATTTAAATGAAGAAGATGTTAAACAAGGTGTAGCTAAATATGCTAGTGCCCAAATAATGTTAGAATCAACGGCGGGTCCACAAGCGATTTGTAAAAGTGAATTATATAATTCAATAAAAAACAAAGTGTTAAATTCGGCTATAGAGTATAAGAATACAGAAAAATTTAACTGCGAAATTCAAAAGATATTAGAAGAAAAAGTAAGCGAGCTAAAGGATTTAGACAAGAATTTCGAAGAAATTATACCAAAAGGGATAACAAACAATATAAAAGTGTTTATTTATGGAAAAAGACATGATATTGCCTTGGAAATAAAAAAAATAATGAAAGAAGAAAAAAACAAGCAGAAATTGAGACAAATTGTAGGAGAGACAATAACTACTAAACTAAATCCGATGATAGCAATGTTTATGAATGCCGACAGTACTTATGAAAAAGTCGTAACGGGCATAAATGAATTCTTAGATGAGGATGAAAATCATAATGATATTGCACTAATTATTAATGATGTAATTGACAAATTACTAAAGAATTCCATATCTAATGTATTTTCTTCTATTTCTAAAGAAGGAATTAATGATGGTATAAAACCTTTAGTTAATTTATTTACAACAAAGATTGTAGATGAAAAAATTATTAGAGACACCTTTGATAAGTTTGAAGCTAATTTTAATAATTATATATCATTAGAGGAACTTTTAGAAAAATCGGGTATAGATTATAAAAATCAAATAGAAAAATTTATAAAGAGTCGAATAGAAGCTATAGTAGAAAGCAATTCTGTGAAAATAAAAATTACAGAGATAGTAGCTGTATTGATTAATAGATTGTTAAATATAGAGATAAAATCAATATTTGTGGGTGAAGGGGATAAAGTAGCCCAATCTATTTCTAAAGTAGCTAGGGAGCTATACAATAAATTTATAGAGAGTAAGGCAGCTGACGTAATTGAAGTCTTAGATGTAGCTAAAATAGTTGAAGATAAAATTAATGAATTTGATGTATCTTTTGCAGAAAAGATTATATTAGAAATTGCTAGTAAAGAGCTAAACGCAATAACTTGGCTTGGAGCATTGCTAGGTGCAATTATGGGTTTACTATCTCCTATATTGGGTTCACTTTAACGACAGCTTCGAAGAAGATGATTTAATACAAAGAGAGGAAGGTGAAAACTGTAATTAAACTTTTGAAATTATTGAGTTTAACACAGTATTTATTATGATATTTGATTCACATGCACATTATGATGACGAGGCTTTTAATGAAGATAGAGAAGAAGTTATACAGGGTTTAGTGGATAAAGGGATAATAGGTGTTTTAAACTGTGGCGCATCATTGGAAGGCGCAAGAATGTCTGTAAAATTGTCCAGTAAATACGATTTTATATATTCTGCAGTGGGAATACACCCTGAGCATGCAGAAATTGTTAATGAGGAAATTATTGAAGAACTAAGGAATTTAGCGCAAAATCCAAAGGTTAGAGCCATAGGAGAAATAGGATTAGATTATTATTATGAAGAAAATCCACCAAGAGATATTCAAAAGGCAGCGTTTAGATTACAAATGAAGTTAGCGAGAGAACTTAAATTACCAGTGGTTATTCACGATAGGGATGCTCATGGTGATACTTTAGATATATTAAAGGAATTTCCAGAGGTTATAGGCACCGTTCACTGCTTTTCAGGAAGTGTTGAATTTGCCTTAGAATGTTTAAAGCTAGGGTATTATATAGGATTTACTGGAGTTATAACCTTTAAAAATGCAAAAAAAATAGCAGAGGTTGCAAAAATTGTACCAATGGATAGGATACTAGTAGAAACGGATTGTCCATACATGGCACCAGAACCAAATAGAGGGAAAAGAAACCAATCTGATTATATTAAGTACATAATAGCAAAGATTTCAGAAATTAAGGGAAAAAGCATAGACGAAATTGAAAATATAACCATTTTTAACATAAAAAGTTTGCTAAATATAAGCAAATAGTGTAATATGATTTATAATTCCATTTATAGAAAAAAATACAAAAATATATCTGTAATTAAAATTATGTAGAGAACATATAATTTTAATGGTAAATACTATTTTACCAATTTACCCTGAAAGACTGGATTAGTTACTTAATTTTAAAATTATAATTCAATATTATAATTGTATGCACAATGATGCATTAACAGTCAAAACTAAGAGTAATGGGTTTGAAATTTGACATATTTCTTTCTTTAGGGTATAATACCCAAGTACTCTTGACTAAGGGAGGGAATCTTTATGATGAAAAACGTGAAAAATAATTTGAAGTACTATTTTTCAAATGGTCCCAAGACAGTTTTTGTAGCAATGCTGTTATTAACATGTATTACAGTGACTATATTTAACATGAAAAAAGTTGTATCTGTTATCGTTGATGGTAAATCTATAGAAGTTATAACTTTAAAAAGTAACGTTAATCAAATACTAAAAACTAATAATATAGCACTAGGGGCAAAAGATCAAATAACAGTTAGTTTAGACAGTGAAGTAAAAGACGGAGACAAAATATATATAAAGAAAGCTGTAAATGTTAAAGTGAAAGTTGATGGGAAAGAATTGAATATTCAAACTGCTGAAAAAACAGTAGCGGATATGCTAAAAGCAGAAAATATTGTATTAAGTAGTGAAGATAAAATTACCCCATTAAAAAGTGTTTCGCTAAAATCAGGGTTACAAGTACAAATAACAAGAGTAAACACTGATGTTCTTCAAGAAGTAAAAGCGATTGATTTTGCAACTGAAATTAAAAACAGCAGCGAACTTGATAAAGGTGTAAAAAAAGTTATTCAAACGGGCAAAGCTGGGCAGAAGGTTATTACCTCATCAGTTGTCTATGAAAATGGCAAAGAGGTATCTAGAAAATTAGTAAGTGAAAAGCTTAAATCGCAACCGGTTAAACAAATAATTGCACTAGGAACCACTAGCGTATATACACCATCACGTGGTGGAGATATTCGTTATACTAAGAAGTTGAAAGTTAGGGCAACAGCATATACTGCTGATTATAATTGCACAGGTAAAGGTCCTGACGATCCTTATTTTGGTATAACTTCTACGGGGGTAACGGCAAAAAGGAACTCTAATGGCTATAGTACTATAGCTGTGGATCCTAGAGTTATTCCACTAGGATCGAAACTTTGGGTAGATGGATATGGACTAGCTATTGCAGAGGACATAGGCGGGGCAATAAAAGGTAATCATATAGATTTGTATTTCAGTTCTAGCAGTGAAATGTGGGATTGGGGATCTAGGAGCGTAAATATTTATATTTTAAAGTAGGAGCATTAGCTCCTTTTTTTTGCTTTATTGTTCATTATTAATAATTAAAATGATATTATAGAAACAGTAATATAAAGAAATACTAAAGGATATCTTTATTTTTTATTAATATATGATAGTATGTGCCTTAGAATAGTATAGTATGGAGGATAATATGGATAATAATATGATTAAAGAAGTAATAGTAGTTGAAGGAAGAGATGATATTACAGCGGTTAAAAGAGCAGTAAATGCTGAACTGATTTCTGTAGGAGGTTTTGGAATTAATGAAAAGATAATCAACAAAATAAGAGAAGCCCAAAAACGAAAAGGTGTAATAATTTTTACTGATCCAGACTTTGCTGGAGAAAAAATAAGAAGAATTATTTCCAAAAGAGTAGCTAATGTAAAACATGCATATATATCCCAAAAGGAAGGTACCAAAGATGGAGATATAGGTGTTGAAAATGCATCCCCTGAAACAATTATAAGAGCACTGGAGACTGCAAAATTTGAAGTTCAAGAGAAAAGAAAAGAATTTAATATACAGGATATGATATTTTTTAAATTGACAGCTGATAGTAGGGCAAAGGAAAGACGGGATGCGCTAGGAAAAGAATTAGGTATAGGATACGGTAATTCCTCACAATTTATAACTAGGTTAAACAATTACGGAATTATAAAGGAAGAATTTATAGAAGCCTTAAAAAAGATAGATAAGGAGATGAACTATGGAAAATTTAACTATTAGTGAGGTTGCAAAGAAATATGAGTTTAGGTTTAAAAAAGGTTTAGGCCAAAACTTTTTGATAGATGATTCTGTGCTTGAAGACGTAGTCGATGGAGCAGATGTTAATGAAGAAGATTTTATTATTGAAATAGGACCTGGATTCGGAACATTAACTAGAGCGCTTTTAAAGAGAGCTAAAAAAGTTTGTGCTATAGAATTGGATGAAAAACTTTTTCCCATTTTAGAAGAGGAGCTTAAAGACTTCGATAATTTTGAACTTATTCATATGGATGCTCTTAAAGTAGATTTTAACGAGTTAATGGGAGATGAAAAATCCGTAAAATTGGTGGCTAATCTGCCTTATTATCTTACTACCCCAATTATTGTTAACTTACTCACTAAAGGTTATAATTTTAAATCCCTAACTATAATGATACAAAAGGAAGTTGGGGTAAGAATTGACTCTGAGCCGAATTGCAAGGCTTATGGAGCTTTTTCTATATTAGTTCAATACTACTGTGATACCAAAATTTTACGATTAGTGCCACCATCAGCATTTATACCACAACCTAAGGTAGAATCTATTGTTATTAGATTGGATAGATTAGCGGAGCCTAAAGTTAAAGTTAAAGATGAGGCCTTATTCTTTTCTATAGTAAGGAAATCTTTCAATATGAGAAGAAAAACCTTATGGAATGGTGTCAAAGATATGGGTATTGGTAAAGAAGATTTACAAAAATGTTTTGAAAGAGCTAATATTGATCCTAAAAGGAGAGGCGAAACGTTGTCTCTTCAGGAGTTTGCTGCACTTTCAGATGAAATAGGGTCTATAAAATAAATTTTCAAATGTTGTTCACTTTTTATAATATACTTCATATAGTATAATGAATAAGTTTTATATGGAGGTAAATGAAGGTGACACCTAAAAAAAGTTATAGTAGGTACTTTATTATATTGCAAGAAGATGAAAAAGGTTATTCTTTAGACTCTGATAAAATTCCTTCTGGTTATGCAAAGCTAGAAATGAAAAACAATAAATGTAAAATTTCATACTACGTGCAAAACCTAAGGAAAGAAAAACAACCTTATTACATGATTTTAATATGTGGTAAAAAAGATGTAAATAAAATTATAAAACTAGGTAAATTGAACATAGACGATTATGGTAGGGTAGACATTTCTAATGAATATGACATGGAAAATATAGCAGACACTGGTATTTCTGCTGAAAAAATTGTTGGAGCAGCAATTGTAAAATTTCTAGATACCAATGTGGTTTCAATAATGAGTGGATTTTCAACAACAGACAAACCAAATGAATGGAAAAACTATAAATTAGCGGAATGTATTAAGGAAAATAAAGAAACTAGAACAGATGATGTGATTAATGAGTTTGATGAATATGAACAAAATATTGAATTAATAAAAATAAAAAGTGATGAAGTGGATAATGAAAATTTAAAAGTAGATGTTATGCAAAGGGTTAAGGGTGAAGATGTTAAAATTGCAGAGAGGCTAGAAGAAGAAATTAAAGATAAAGAACCTGTAGCCAAAGAGCAGCCTGAAGATGAGTTTGATGTTAACAGAAATAAGAATAAAAAAGAAGATAAAGAGGATAAAAAGCATGATTATGATATAGGTGATTATCCTAAAGGGGCCATGGGAGACTTTTTTAAGACAGTAGCGCAAGGGTTTGACGAAATGACTGATTTTTCTAAGGAGATTAAATGGTGTAAATGGTATAAAGTGCCTGTAAGTAGCTTAGAAAATATGTATGACTTTAGTGACTATAATAAATATACAATAGCATATTATCCTATGATTTGTTACTATCCATATATTAGAAATCATAAATCTTTTATGCTGGGATATAAATGTGATTCCACTGGAAAAATGAAATATATTGTTTATGGAATCCCTGGAACAAAATCTAAAGTTCATCAGCCCTATGGGGGCAAAACTGGTTTTGTAACTTGGATATCGAATAGTGAAAATGATGAAATGGGACATTGGCTGATGTTTTATGATTTCAAAAAATCTACAATTGTTGTACCTTTAAAAAAATAATATATATATATAATTAAATGTGTGACTATGTAATTTAGTCGCACATTTAATTTTTTAATATTATATTAATATATATCATATAGTATATTAATATTAATATATGGAGGGGTAAATTGAGGGTTATATTTATAAACAGAAAAAAAGTTGGAATTGTAATAATTATAATGGGACTTATGATAACACTGCTGGGGATATCAAAAGGATTTGATAAGCAGTTAAAAACTACAATTCTTGTAGAGCATAATATTAATTTGCTGAATGATTATGTTGCTTTAAATGGAAAGGTTAGTTATAAATTGCCAGAAGGATGGACAACTAAAGAAAAAAAATTTTCTGGGGGGGAAATTATATATCACAATGAGTTTCAATCATCGGACGCAGTAATTCATGGATTTGTAGAAGTGTGGACAAGCAGACAGGATTTAAAGGCATTTTTAGATAATAGTAAAAAAATATCTGAGGAGCAAAACGCAATTAAAAATTATAAATTAGATAGCATTATTATAAATGGTAAAAAAACATATTTGGTGCAATACTTAATTAATATAACTGATAATAATTGGTACAAGGTCTATGAGTATTTTATTGATGACGGGAAACAATTTTATAGATTTTCATTTTTCACAAGAAATGTTAATTTTAAAGAAGCTTATGGCGCTATTTATGAAAGTATAGTGGAGACCTTTAAAATTAATTAAAGTTGCTTAAAGCTTTTTAAAGTATTATAATTTAGCTAATGTTAGTTTATAAAAGAATCTATAACTGCATTATGAGTGGATAGGGCGTCTTTAACAAGTTTTTAACTAAGAGGAGCATTATTGCTTCTCTTAATATTTTAGTGCGTTAGATAGCTAAAATAACGCTTATAAAGCATATTCACAATCAATTTAGAACTATTAATAGGGGGCATAGGAATGAAACCAATATTATTCCCGCGTATTTGATTTTATGTTGGCATTTTTTTTATTGTGGTATGATAGAAAAGAAAGAAAGAAAGGAAAATAAAAGAGACATTATTGAAATAGCATATGAGAGTTAGGATAACAATTTATAATTGTTGTTTCCTACAGAGAGTAGCGAGGAGGAAAACAAATGCACAAAAATAAAAACAAGCTCCTTATATTTTCTTTTATAATTATAGCTGCATTTATATTTACAGGATGTAAAAGCTTTGATGGAATTAAAGTAAAGCTTGGAATAAAGAATAACGATTTTGAATATATTAAGCAGGGTAGAATTAAAAAGATAATAATACAAAGTACTAGGGATAAAAGCTTTAGATTTGTGGTTACGGATGAAATAGCCATAAAAGATTTATATGAAATCTTATCAACATCTAAGGAAGTTAGTGAAAAGTCAACGCTGGAGTCTGATTATATATTTGAAATGTATGAGGGCGTAGATAAAGTTCACAAATTTAATTATATAGCAGGGCTTGATGAAAAAGATGGAGCTAATTTGTACAGTTCAGATAAGAGTTATATTGTATCGAAAAGAATTGATAATGATATAATACAAAACTTTTGGAATATTAGAAAACCAATAGATTTTAAAACTGTTTATTATGATTCCATTTCAAAGGTATTAGATGATTATGTAAAGGGTACTGGTAAAGTTAATGGTAAAGGCAAAAGATTAGGCCTTGATATAAGCGAAGATAATAGTGTAGCTAAATTTGTATTATCAACTGATTTGGAATCCTTTAAAAGTCAACTGTTAACTGATTATAACGCTGTATTATTAAAAGATAAAGCTACAGATTATGATGTGTTAATAAAGGTTAAAACAGAAGGGTATAAAGCAATTATATACAAGTCCTCTGTTACAATTAAGACTGCACTTAGTGAGAAGGAAAAGGTATATTACGTAGTAGCCAAATACGATAAAGGTTTATGGAACATTGAAACTTTTGAAGACAAAAAACCTGCTAAATTTTAAAGATAAAAAGCTGTATTTGTAAAACAAATACAGCTTTTTATCTTAAAATTTTATTAAAAGAAACTTTCCATTTTATCATTAAGCAAATTAGTAGTTCCAATATTTAAATCAACAGAATCTCCTACTTTAGAATTTTTAGGTAAACGCGCAATACTTACATCCATAGTAGTTCCATCTAAAAAATTAATAAAAGCATCTGTATTGTCCATATCTATTATTTTTCCAAACATTATGAAAACATCCTTTCACAAAGTATAAATTAGTTATTGTATAGTTTTAGCAAAGATCACTATTATATTCATGAAAGTGATAATGTTTTTATGAAATGAATAAAACATAGTATATAGCAATACTTATGGCTATCATGGATAAAAATATAAACTAAAAACCACCTATCACAATGTGATAGGTGGTTTATCTATAATTGATGTATATTATAGATTACCTTAGATTTTGAATTATACTCTAGTAACGTTTGAAGCTTGAGGGCCTCTAGCGCCAGTAGTTATTTCAAATTGAACTTGTTGTCCTTCTTCTAAAGATTTATATCCATCTCCTTGAATAGCTGAGAAATGTACGAATACATCCTCTTCTCCTTCTACGGATAAGAATCCAAACCCTTTTTCTGAATTAAACCATTTAACTGTACCTGTTTTCATATAACTTTCCTCCTGAATAAAAAAATTTGTAACATTTGTAACATAAAACATTTGTAACATAACTATTATAATACTACACTTTAGTAGATTTTTAAATAGTTTTTTCAAAATAAAATAAATAGTTTTAATAGTGGGTGCTTTATGTTCTAAATATAGTTTGGCTTTTAATATTTTTTTTATACTATTTTATTTTTTTAAAATTTTTATTAGGAAAATATTAATAAAATCAATGTAGATGCTAAAGTATAATGTCAACAGCACAATATGGATAAAAAACCAAAGGATATTGAGATAATTAAAACTAATTGGGTGTATTATATGTTAGAAGTAAATTCTGAAATTGATATAAAATTTTTACTAGAGTATAATAAGCAAAGTACAAGATATTGTGTTTAGGGAGGACTAGTTATGCTACATGTTGTTAAGAGAGACGGACGAGAGGTTCAATTTGATTCAATAAAAATTACAAATGCCATAAGGGGAGCTGCGGATGAGATAGCTTTTAATTTAAAAGAAAGTGAAATCATAGAACTAACCCAAAAGGTCCTAGAAAGAATTGAGGATTTGGACAAACAGCAGCTTTCTGTAGAAGAAATACAGAATATTGTTGAAGAAAAACTTTTAGAAAATGGTCATAAGCCTATTGGGGTAGCTTTTTCAAATTATAGGCGTGAACGTAACAAAATTAGAGAAATAAAATCAGACCTTATGAAAGCTATAGAAAAAATAGGAGTAGAGACAGATAGAGATAATGCTAATGTAGGCAATAACTTTAGTTCTAAGTTACTTAGAATTGCTAGTGAATCTAACAAATGGCATAATTTGTCTATGATGCCTAAACATTTAGCAAAAGCGCATGAAAATGGCGACGTGTACTACCATGATCTTGATAGCTACAATTTAACTGTGAATTGTTTACATATACCAACAAAGGAAGTTTTAGAAAGAGGGTTTAATACAGGCTACGGGTATATAAGAAAAGCAAAAAGAATAGAGTCTGCAGCAGAACTTTCATGTATTTTACTTCAATCAACACAGAATGACATGTTTGGAGGCCAATCACATCCGGATTTTGATAATGATATGGCGGCATTTATAGAATATACAAGGCAAGAAATTAGACAAGAAATTAGAGAACTTGGAGTAGATGAAAATAAGATTAATGAGTTTGCGGAACGTAAATTAAGAAGAGCTGTAGAACAATCTATGCAGGGCATAGTGTATAATCTAAATACAATGCATAGTAGAGCGGGATCACAGGTGCCTTTTAGTTCAATGAATATTGGAATACCAGAATCTAAAGATGCGGCCCTAGTATGTGAAATATTTTTAACTGAATACGAAAAAGGCCTTGGAAAAGGAGAACAACCGGTATTTCCAAATATAATTTTTAGAGTTAAAAAAGGCGTGAATAGAGAAAAAACTGATCCATATTACTACTTATATAAGCTTGCTTGCCGAGTTGCTAGCAGGCGAATGAATCCTACTTTTATGAATTTAGATGCTGATTTTAACAAATTTTACTACGATCAAGGAATTACTCCTGCAACAATGGGATGCCGAACTTATATTTGTTCTAATGTAAATGGAGAGGCGGGAACAAAAGGGCGAGGAAATATTGCTCCAGTAACTTTGAATCTTCCTAGACTCGGCATATTAGCTAAGGGAAATGTAGACAAGTTTTATAAATTACTTGACGCCAAGTTAGAACTTTCTAGAGAAGCACTTATGCATAGATATGACGTGCTAAAAAAATTAAGAGTTAAGGATTTACCTTTCGTAGCAGGTCAAGGACTAATGCTTGGCAGTGAAGGACTCGCACCTAACGATTCCATAGAACCTATTTTAAAAAATGGATCATGGGCTATTGGTTTCATAGGACTTGCGGAAACCCTAGCAGCAATAACTGGGAAACATCATGGGGAATGCGCGGAGTCTAGAAAATTAGGGGTAGAAATAATATCCTACATAAGAAATTATACTGATAAGTTAATAGAGAAAGATAAGCTTAATTGGAGCACTTATGCAACGCCTGCTGAAGGGTTAAGTGGTAGATTTATACTTCAAGACAAGGCTGTATTTGGTGAAATACCAGGAGTTACGGATAAGGAATACTATACAAATAGCTATCATATCCCTGTAGGGTATGAAATATCTATTAAGGAAAAAATAGATATTGAAGCGCCATATCATAAATTATGCAATGGTGGACATATTAGTTATATAGAACTTGATGATTATCCAACAGAAGAAATTATAATGGATATATTAGATTATGCTTATAAACAAACGAACATCAGTTATGTTGGAATAAATTTTCATATAAGATATTGTAAAGAGTGTGGAACATATCTTCAAAGTGGAGTTCAAAAATGCAGCAAATGTGGAAGTCATGATATACAAGGGATTTCAAGAGTAACAGGTTACTTAAGTTTGGATGAGAGATTTGGTAGTGGGAAAACAGCAGAGAGAGCGGATAGAATATCTCACACTGAGGGTCATATAGCTACCTATTAAAAATTCTACTAAAGTTTGTTTAAAACAATGGGTAATTGTATTAAAAAATTGCTCATTGTTTTCTTGTGACTTATTTTATAAAAGGTGGTGTATTCAGTGGAACTTCAAGTAGGTGGGTTTTTAGATAATTCATTAGTCAATGGAGATGGAATGAGAGCCGTAGTCTTTGTATCTGGCTGCAGGCATAACTGTGAGAGCTGTCAAAATCAAGCTATGCAAAGCTTTAATTATGGGGATTCTGTTTTAGTACATGATATTCTGCAGAAAATAGTGAAGAACATGCCCATAATAAAAGGAGTCACCTTTTCAGGAGGAGAACCTTTTGAAAGTGCAATAGCACTATCAAAATTGTCAGAAGAAGTCAAAAAACTAGGATTAAATATTTGGTGTTATACTGGATACACTTATGACGAAATAATACAGAGTGAAGATAGAGACAAACTTAGGCTGCTAAGATTCATAGACGTACTTATTGATGGTAAATTTTATGAAGAATTAAAGATAGATGCTAGTAAGTATACTGGCTCCTCCAATCAGAGAATCATTGATGTAGGAAAGAGTATTTCAGAAAATAAAATTATATTATGGAATAAATAAATAAGCTAAAAAGTCATATGTTGCGTAAAATGCTATTTGAACGAACTTAGCAATTCTTAATTTATTTTATTGGAATATCCGTTAAGAAAATCACATGTTTGAGCGATAGCGAGTTTGTGATTTTTAGGATATTTTAAGAAAATAAATTTAGAATTGATTAGTGAAGTGAATTAGCATTTCTAGCAATATATGACTTTGTTCTATTTAAATGTAATTTAATATTTTAACAGACATTGATTCCTTTAATTCATCATTAATTATTAAAGTATTACTGTCTATTTTCGAGGCGTTCTTCATATACATAAGAAATTTTTCAACCCCATCTATGGGAAAGGATACTAATGGAGTTTTATAGTGCATGGGTATAACTATTTTGGGATTTATTTTTTTAGTAACTTCTGAAGCTTCCTTGCCATCAATGGTGTAATTACCGCCCACAGGAATAAACAATATATCTACATTCCCAATAGCATCTATATCATCATTTGAAAGACTGTGACCTAGATCTCCTAGATGACATAAGGTATAGTCATCCATTTTAAAAGTGAATATTATGTTATCACCCCGTTTGGCACCTTTATCTTTGTCGTGATAAGAAGGGGTGCCTTTTATAGGTATATCACATATATAGAACATACCAACTTTATCTAGGATTTTATAATTACCATTTAACTCTTTAGTATAATTATGATCAAAATGTTGATGACTTATGGTTACAATGTCTGGACTTCCTTTATAAATTTCATATCCTAAAGTAGTGTCAAATGGATCTGTTAAAAGCTTCCTTCCTTTTGAATCTTGCAAAAGAAAGCAGGAATGACCTAACCAAGTTATTTCCATGTAAATTCTCCTTTTGTTAAATGACTTTTAAATTTTTCGCCTCAAATTGAAACAAATAGTTAAACGGTACGTATTATATAGTGTGAGAATATTTTATATGGTTGTTTATCATTCAATTATGGCACAAATCTTTACGTAATATACTATTATAAAAGTAAATATATTGAATTTTGATAAATATTTGAAAAATATTAGAAAATATTTATAAACTATAGAGAAGGGAATAAAATTGTAGTATAATTATCTCAGGATTAATACCATAATTTACAATCAAACTTAAAATTATCTAAATAATGATAAAAACAATAAAATATGAAGGGTTAGGAGGGGTTATATGAAAAATATCTTTAAAGCATTTACAATTATGATCTTAACTTTTGCATTATTCATACCTATGCAAATAGTAGTTAAGGCTAGTACCTATATTGATATGGGTCCTAAAAACGATGTGGTGGTTAGCAAACCTTGGACAGTGAGTTTTAATAAAACTTTGAGTTCTGCTACTGTTAATACCACAAACATTAAGGTAGTTGGAGAAAGTAATAATTACATAGACGTAAATGTTAGTTTATCTAATGATAATAAAAAGGTAATAGTAAGTCCCGTAAAAAATTATGAATCTAATAAGACATATACCTTGATAGTTACGCAAATGGTTAAGTCTACAGATGGGAAACCCCTTCCTAAAGAAGTTAGAATGGCTTTTAATACTGAAGGTGCATCTACAAAACCTAGTGAGTTTACTGTATGTATAGATCCAGCTCAGTACTATAAAGGAATCACTGGTATAAATGGTACTAAGGCTAAGGATATAAATTTAAGTACAGCCTTAAAACTAGGGGATATACTAAAAGCAAGAGGATTCAATGTAGTATATACTAGGAACACTGATTCGGTATCTTGGACTGAGAGTAATGAGGCGAATGCAAAAGCTGCAATAGCAAATAACGCTAAGGCTGATGTGTTTTTAAGTATAAACACTAATAATTCATCCAATACCCAGGCGAGTGGTATTGAAACATATTACCTATCTGCTGGTGTTAATAATTTGCTAGCTAGTTCAATACAAGGTGAACTAATAAAAGCAACAGAGGCATATGACAGGGGAATAAAAGTAGCAGAGGAGACAGCAAATTTTGAGATATTAAATAAGACAAGCTGTCCAACAGTAATGATGGAATTAGGGTTCTTAAGCAATCCAAATGAAGAGACGTTATTAAGTAGTGACAAATATCAAAACAATGCTGCAAAGGCTATAGCTAATGGGCTAATGAAATATGCTGGATTTGCAAACACAGATACTAATTATGATTCTATTTTTGAAGTATCTTCAGTCCAGGATATAATAGTTAATTTACAAGCTGGTAGCACATATATATTCCCTAAAACTGTCCAAGCTACTATGAGTAATAATTCTATAAAAGATATTGCCGTGGAGTGGCTTCAAAATTCGGTTAATCTAAATGAGTTAGGTACTTTTACTTATGAAGGAGTTATAAAAAATTATGATAAGAAAGTTAAGATCATAATTAATGTTACTAAAAAAACCTTTAAGATAGTAATAGACCCAGGGCATGGAGGACTTGACCCAGGAGCAATAGGAGCAATGGGAACGCAAGAAAAGGCCATAGTTTTACAAATTTCTTTTAAAATAGGAGCTATATTAACTAAAAATGGTGTTGAAACGGTATACACAAGAGAAATTGATAAAACTCAAAGTCTTCAAGCAAAATGTGATGTTTCAAACAATGCTAAACCAGATTATTTTGTAAGTATTCATGCAAATAGCTTTACAAGCACCACAGCTAGCGGCATAGAGACTTTTTACTGTAGTGGTAGTGCAGCTGGAGCAAAGCTAGCTCAAGCTGTACAAACTGAATTAATCAATGCAACCTCAAGACTAGATAGGGGAATTAAAACTAATGGTCTTTATGTTACAAGCAATACGAATGCAACGGCTATATTGGTAGAAACATCATTCCTATCAAATCCCACAGAAGAAAAATTATTAGTTACCCAGGCCTACCAAGATATATTAGCTAAGGCAATTTCAACGGGGATTCTTAAGACTTTAGGAATAACTAATATAGTATATTAACAGTTTATATTAAATTTATAATAAAAAATCACCTAAATAGTATTTTTACTATTTAGGTGATTTTTTAATGTGTGGAAATATATTTAAATATCTAACAAATTCTTTTTATAGTTGTTATAACAAACTCTAAGTTCTTCCATTTGTATATCTAATTCTAGTTGTAATACAGAAAGCTCCTTGTAGTTTTCAACTTTAGATGCTTCTTTTATTTTAGTAAAGAGACTAGTTTTAGAATAAGTGTCCTTCATAATAAGATGTCTCAGATCATTAATTTTTTGCCAATTTGCTAAATCTAAATCCAAAGCCCTTTCAGGAGTATGAATCATTTTTGAATTTCTAATTTCTTCTGCATAAGCATTTAATATTCTATTATTTATTTCAGTAACCCATCTAGTGGTTATTGCCATTTTAAAACTACTTAGTAAGCTAGTAGTAAATACATCTTGAACCTTAAGTACTTCAAGCTTTTCAGGATATTCATCGAGTCCTCGGAGATTTTCATAAATAGTTTCAGGTGCTTTTCCAAAATACTCATCGCGCTCCTCGGTTGTATAGAAATCAAATACATTTTCTTCACTTCTGTATGCTCTATGTTTTTCTAAATAATCACTATCCTCGCCTGGTGCTTTAGATAATTCACTTAAAAGGTCATCTTCAGATTTATTGTTTTTTATGGAGTATACAATGCCATCCAGCATGCCCATATATATAGTGGCTAAAGCTAGGTAAGTATTAGTATGTGGATTTGGAGCTCTAAGCTCAAATCTTGTAGCAAGTGGATTTTCAAGGTCACGTATTAGCGCGAGTAGTATAGATCTGTTTCTTGATGGAACATCTACACTGTGGCCAAGGGAGGTTACTATGCAAACAGGAGCCTCAAAACCAGGTTTTAGCCTTCTTAATGAATCATTTGTTGGAGAAATAAATGGATTTATTACTTCATAATTTTTAAGTATGCCCATTGCGGAAGCATAACCTATAGTGCTTAGGAAATGTTTTTTAGTTGAAGTAAATAAGTTAATCCTCTTGCCGTTTTTCAATTTTACTGCTACTCCAACATGAGTATGCTTACCACTTCCAGCTACATCATGCACCGGTTTTGCTAAAAAGGTGACATCTAAACTGTTACGTCTAAAGGTCTCTCTTACTAAATTTCTTATAAATAGTTCATTATCTGCGCTTTGAAGAGCATCAGAATACTTCCAATCTATTTCAAGTTGCTCCATAATATGAGTTAAGGAACCCGTTTCGCCTAGTTGTGCTTTTACACCACCAACCTCTTTATGTCCCATTTCTGGTTCAAAACCATACTCTCCCATTAGGGTTAAACATTGTTCTAGGGCAGTTCGAACACTTCCTTTAAGTCTACTCCAATATTGCTCTTTTAGTTCTTGAGAAGTAGATAGTTCCTCTATATCAGCGTTATTATTAGGTGTTTTTACCCAAAATTCTAACTCGGTAGCAGAGGTAAGTAGCAATTCATCAATGTCTTCATATGAAAAATCAAAAGAAGCTAACGAAGATGGATGTTCTTTTAATAAATCAAGCAGTGTTGTTTTGAAGCAATTAACGGATTTTTTTAAGATAGATCTAGAATCCACTAGAATATTATTATGCTTTAACATACATGGAATTCTCAAAGTACCTATAGGTAAATTTGTTTCAGGGTCAATGTTTTCATAATTGTAGTCTATAAACCAATTACAATCAAAATCTGCTAACATATCTGTTTTAGCATTGTTTAAAGTTGCGATTCCAGGCAATACTACAGAAGAACCGTCAGTCTGAATAGCTCCCTTAGAGAAACCAATAATGTCATCTAAAAATACAGTCATTGGAATTCTTTCATCAGTGTCATTGCCAGATAGGTCAATACCTACTAGAGAAACGAATTTCACCTCGGTGTGGGCTAGTATAATTTCTTTAATATCTTTTTCAGAATGATTTTCTTTTGGAATTACATAAATTAATTTTTTCAAAATAATCTTCCTCCTTAAAAATATATTTTTATTACTTAAAAGTCACTAGTGCGACTTCATTGATATTTTAGAAATACAATCATATTCTAATAGAAATAATACTCTCACTTAATAAGAGGATAGCTTTTCTTTTAAAATACAACTTAATTAATGTTTTAAATAAAATGATTTTATTATAAAAATGAAAGTATGTCAATGGAAAACATCATGAATTATAATTATTTACAAAAAAATCATACTGTTTTGCAAGTCTAGTAAAATGTAAATTCATTTGTGTAAACGTATTCTAGGGCTTTTTGTACTTTTAATTAGGTTAAATTTCGGTTTTATCTAATATTATATCACATATACCTATGAAAATATGCCTATTTAAGAATAAAAGTTATAATTATAGATAAAAATAATTGTTTTCACGTATTATTTTTATAAAATGGGAGCGATTGTTCGGAAAAAAGTTTTAGCAATAAATTACATATTTATTTTTAATTATAAATACAATAATAATTAAAAACAAATTGACAATGAAAAGTCATTATTATATAATTGTTAGAGGTTCATATTGATTTATAGTTTATATATATTGATTATGACTAAAAAAAGCTTTGATTAGGAAAAGTATTTAAGCAGGTAACTTACAGAGAGTGGGGCAAGGTGTGAACCCATAGTGATGTTTAAAGAAAATCACCTAGGAGCTGAGAGCTGAAATTATAGTAAGCTTATCCGTATTTCTGCGTTAAAGGATGAAGTATGATAGTACTTTAATTTGTATTTATGATATAGGTGGCATAACGAATTTAACTTCGTCCTATTTAGGATGGAGTTTTTTTATATTTTTAAATATTGTAGTCCGCAGGTTATAAGTAGCTGCGAAGATGGTTAGCAGCCCAAAAGGTGTTAATTTAAATAATTATTCCATAAATTCAATCAAATCTAAGTGTCTATTATTAAGCCAATGAAATAAGGAAAGGAGTTTTATTATGTACAAGAAAAATGATGCTTCAAAAAGCTTTATGGATTTAGAAAACGATATACTTAAGCTTTGGAAAGAAAAAGACATTATTCAAAAGAATTTTGATTTAAATGAAGGGGGAGAGTCCTTCACTTTTTATGATGGCCCACCAACTGCTAATGGTAAACCACACATAGGGCACGTTTTAACAAGAGTTATGAAGGATATAATCCCTAGGTATAAGGTAATGAAGGGTTACAAGGTTCCTAGAAAAGCAGGTTGGGATACTCATGGACTCCCAGTAGAACTTGAAGTAGAAAAAAGACTTGGAATTAATGGTAAACCTGGAATAGAAGCATATGGAGTAGAAAAGTTTGTAGCAGAATGTAAGGATAGCGTATTTAGCTATGTTAATATGTGGAAAGATATGTCTGAGAGAGTAGGTTTTTGGGTAGATATGGATAACCCATATGTAACTTATCATAACGATTATATTGAATCAGTTTGGTGGGCATTAAAGCAAATGTGGGATAAGGACTTAGTATACAAAGGTCATAAAATAATGCCTTATTGCCCAAGATGCGGAACATCGCTATCTTCTCACGAAGTAGCTCAAGGATATAAGGATGTAAAAGAAGTGTCAGTTTATGTAAAATTCAAAGTAAAAGGTGAAGAAAAATCTATACTAGTTTGGACTACAACTCCTTGGACACTTCCAAGTAATGTAGCGCTTGCAGTGAATAAAAAATATGATTATGTTGAAGTAATCCAGGAGAATGAGAATTTAATACTTTCAAAGGAGCTACTGGGAAAATTAGAGGGTGAATATGAAGTAGTACGAGAATTTAAAGGAGCTGCTCTTTTGGGCCTTGAATACGAGCAAATGTTTAAATTCGAAACACCTAAAGAAAAAGCCTTCTATATAGTGCATGGAGATTTTGTAACACTGTCAGATGGTACAGGTATAGTTCACATTGCTCCTGCTTATGGTGAGGACGATAATATGCTTGGAAAACAAAACAATTTACCACTTATTAATTTGGTTGATGTAGAAGGTAAGTTTATAGATTGTGTTACTCCATGGAAGGGTGTTTTTGTCAAAGATGCTGATGCTAAGATAGTAGAATATCTAAAAGAAAATAATGTCTTATATAAAGCAGAAAAATTCACACATTCCTATCCACACTGTTGGAGATGTGATACGCCACTTTTATATTACCCAAGAGATAGTTGGTTTGTAAGAATGTCTTCAGTAAGAGACAAACTTATAGAAAATAATAATAAGATTAATTGGATGCCAGATAACGTAAGAACAGGAAGAATGGGTAAATTTCTTGAAGGAGTTATAGATTGGAGTATAAGTAGAACTAGATATTGGGGAACTCCACTTCCAATTTGGGAATGTGAATGCGGCCATCGAGAAATGATAGGAAGTATAGCAGAACTTAATGAAAAGGGAATAGATGTGCCAGAAGGAATAGAGCTTCATAAACCATTTATAGATAAGGTGCATTTAAAATGTCCAAAATGTAATAAAACAATGACTAGGGTAGAAGAAGTTATAGACGCCTGGTTTGACTCAGGGTCAATGCCATTTGCACAGCATCACTATCCATTTGAAAACAAAGAAATGTTTGAAGCTAATTTTCCAGCTCAATTCATTTCAGAGGCAGTAGATCAAACAAGAGGGTGGTTCTATACATTACTTGCAATATCAACTACTGTGTTTGATACAAACCCATTTGAAAACTGTATAGTCTTGGGCCACGTATTAGATAAAAATGGTCTTAAAATGTCTAAGCATACAGGAAATGTGTTAAGTCCATTTACAGTGCTAGATAATCAAGGAGCAGATGCTCTAAGATGGTATTTTTATACTGCTAGTGCTCCATGGCTACCTTCAAGATTTTATGAAGATGCAGTTATCGATGCACAAAGAAAATTTATAGGAACTCTTTGGAATGTATATTCCTTCTACATTCTATATGCAGATATAGATAATTTTGACCCAACTAAATATGAAAATTTTGTGTCCTCAAATATTATGGACAAATGGATGATGTCAAAATTAAACTCATTAGTTAAGAGTACAGATGAGCATTTAGCAAACTACAGAATAACTCAAGGAGCTCTTGAACTTGAAGCCTTTGTTGATGAACTTTCTAATTGGTATGTAAGACGTAATAGATCAAGATACTGGGTAGAAACTCTTACAGATGATAAGATAGGTGCTTATGTGACGTTATACAGGGTTATCACAACTTTTGCTAAAATAGCGGCTCCCTTTATACCATTTGTAACAGAAGAATTATATCAAAATCTAGTGGTTCCTTTCGATAAAAATGCACCAGAAAGTGTTCATTTATGTGCTTGGCCTGAATATAGAGAAGACCTTGTGGATAGTGTTTTAGAAGAAGAAATGGATAAGGCTTATAAGACTGTTAAACTCGGAAGAAGTGCTAGAAATGCTGCTAATATAAAAAACAGACAGCCACTTGCTAAAATGTGGGTTAGTCTTGGATCACTTCCAGAATATTATGGAGATATAGTAAAAGAAGAACTTAATATTAAGGAAGTAGAACTAGGAGCTGATCTTTCTAAATATGTTTTATTTGAAATAAAACCAAACCTACCCGTATTAGGTAAACCATATGGTAAGTTAATACCTGGTATCAAAAAAGCTATAGGAGCTATGAACCAGATGCAGCTAGCTCAAACTATAAATAAGGGCGACATAGTTACTATAAACGTAAATGGAACAGAAATAGAATTAAATAGTGAAAGATTACTTGTTACAATGCAAGGTCTTGAAGGTCATGCATTTGCTGGAGAAGGCGAAATGGGAGTAGTCTTAGATACTAACATCACTGAGGAACTTAAGGAAGAAGGAAACGTACGCGAGGTTTTGAGTAAGATTCAAAACATGAGAAAAGAAAGTGGTTTTGAAGTTGCTGATAAGATTAAACTTTACGTTTCTGGAAATGAAATGCTTCAAAATATAATTTTGAAATTTGAAGAGCAAATCAAACGGGATACATTATCTGTAGAAGTTGTGTATAATTCCAAAAGAGAATACAATACAGTTAAGATAAACGGAGAAGATTTGGAATTAGCTGTAGAAAAAGTGTAATTAATAATTTTGGGAAGTATGCGAAATTAATCGCATACTTTCTTTTATAATAATAAAAGTGCAGATAAAATATTAAAATTTATTTAAATAGGGAACACTATAACTATATTAATAGTTTAAAGTTATTATTATAGCTTGAAATAACAAGTTTTTATAAGTATAATGAAATGATAAGTGATTTCTTAGGATAAGAAAAAAATCGGATAAGAAAAAAAATAGGAGTTGAGAAATATGGCTGCTTCAATAAAAGATGTTGCAAGAGAAGCGGGAGTTTCTATTGCCACAGTATCTAGAGTTTTAAATGATATAGATGTGGTAAATGAAGATACTAAGAAAAAGGTAAAGGATGCAATAAAAAAATTATCGTATAGACCTAATATAGTTGCTAGAAGTTTAAAAACACAAAAATCTAGCACAATAGGAATAATTATACCGGATATATCAAATCAATTTTATCCGGAAATAGTTAGAGGTTGTGAGGATGTAGCTAATATATATAATTATAATATTATGCTTTGTAATGCGGATTTAGATGTAGATAAAGAAATGGAAGCATTAAGAATACTTAAAGAGAAAATGATAGATGGAGTTATATATATGAGTAATTCCATAGAGCAAAACATTATAAGTTTAATAAAAGAGCTTGAAATGCCAACGGTTCTTGTAGAAACAACAGATGCTGATGGAATATTCCCTAGTGTTTCTATTGACAATGTAACGGCAGCATCAGACGCAGTAAAATATTTGATAAACAAGGGCAATAAAAAAATCGCATATGTAGGTACTACTACAGAAAAAGTTAATGCATTATCTAAAAGATACACAGGGTATAAAAAAGGGCTTGTGGAAATGGAAATAAATCTTGATAAAGATTTAGTTTATTTTGGTGGAGTCAAAGCCAGAGATGGATATTCAGGAATTAATACTATATTAGATAAAGGTACAGAGGTAGATGCAGTATTCTGTGCTAGTGATGAAATTGCAATGGGAGTAATAAATGGATTAAGAGATAGATCTATTAAAGTTCCAGAAGACGTTGATGTTATGGGTTTTGATGATATTTATTCAGCTTCAATATTTTATCCTAAACTGACTACAGTATCTCAACCAATGTATGATATGGGCTCTGTAAGTATGAGAATGCTTATAAAATCCATAAATAATTTAATCGTTGAGGAAAAACATTTTATATTACCTTATAAAATAGTGGAGAGAGACTCCTGTAAATAATTATAAGTCTTATTAAAACAGAAGTGTTTTAATAAGACTTTTTACATTATTCGAATGTGCCTTATACAATGAGGTGATTTTTAATTAAGAAGTTGGAGGTAACAAAACTTTGAATATTAATAGTAAAGTAGAAAAAATATTTTCATATTTATTAAGTGTTAAAAATATGAATGAGAAAACTATAAGAAATATCAATGAATATGAAAGTGTATATTGGCAAAAACAGCTCCAAAATATTAGTGGGATTACATTTAATTCTGATGAAAATAAGGATTATTGGCTAACTATAGATGAGAGAGCGGAAAAGTTATATAGTGAGTTTCAAAAAATATATTTACAATTAGAAAAAAACAGTGAAGATTTAGAGATTATTTGGTCAAATGGGCTTTTAACTTGGCAGAAAGAAGAGAAAAAAATAGTCCATCCCATCTTTACAACTAAGATGGAAATAAAATTTGACTCCGTGAAAAAAATATTTACTCTAAAGCCATATAATAATCAAACCAATGTGGAGCTTGAGTTTTTAAATGAATATTTAGAGGTAAATTTAGATAGTCTACTAACCCTTCGCAATAAAGCAAAAGATATGGCAATAGACGTAAGAAATATCGAAATGGCTTCAAAAATTTTTGAAGAGATAGCTATGCTTTTAAAAGCTCACAAGGAAAGGTTATATTTTGAGGAGCTAAGCGATGAAGGGGATATACTGATTGAATCTAATATACAATTTTATAATGCACCTAGCATAATACTCCGCAAGGTTGACACAAGACTTTGGAATATGGAACTAAATGAAGTACTGGCGCAAATAAGAGCAGGATTCCCTATTCCTAAAACTATAGAGGCACTGGTTTCAGAGAGTGAAGTAGTGCAAGATATTCAGATGATAGATGAGTGGAAGGAAGTAGGAGATGATGTGCTATTTCCACTGTCTGCTAATCAGGAGCAATTGGAAATAACTAAAAGACTCGCCGAGAACTATGGCATTGTTGTACAGGGTCCACCAGGCACTGGCAAAAGTCATACTATAGCTAATTTAATATGTCATCTATTGGCTCATGGTAAAAGGGTACTAGTTACAAGCCAAACAGATAGAGCATTAAGAGTTTTGTCTAATATGATACCAGAAGAAGTTAGGGCGTTATGCATCTCTATATTAGGGAATGATACCAAATCACTAGAAGAACTGGACGAGGCTGTTAGAAAAATAACAGAAAATTTATCATTGGACACTAAAGAATTACGTAAAGAAATAAAATTCTTAAAATATAAACTTATTAATTGCCGAGAGTCGCAGACAAATTTATATAGAGAGTTAAAATGCATTGAAGATAGAGAAAACGAGAAAATAGAATATGAAAGTCAAGAATATACCTTAATGCACATGGCTATGTGGGTTAAAGATAATGAAGATGATCATTCTTGGCTAGTAGACAAGCTTCAGTTTAATATGGAAAAGCCAATAAGCACTGAAGAATTTAAAAAGTTAGTTACATTAGCAAGTACAATTAAAAAAGAGCAAATTAATGAAATAGATAATATTAAAAAGTACATAGAAGTACTGCCTAAAGAAGAAGATCTATGTAATAAAACTTCAGAGTTATTTAAGTTAGAACAGCAGAAGCAAATTCATGAGGATAATATTAAAGATTGGAATAATGTTAATTTAATAGATTATGGAAATAGAAGACTTCTAAAACTTGTAGATGACGCCATAGAAAGACTTGAAGGGTTTGAAAATAACTGGCTGAATAATGTTATGAAATATTACTATTCTAATAATGAGTCACAGGGACTTTGGAAACAATTAGTAGAAAAATGTAATGAATACATAAAAAATATAAATAAAATCAAGCAAGAATTAAATAATCATAAATTACAGCTACCGAAGGATGTTGACTTAACAAAATTTAAAAAGGATTTTGATATTATAGCAAAAACAATTAGAGAAAAAGGGAAGCTAGGAACCATATTCAAGTTACTTCATGGAAACCTTAAATATTTATTTGAAGACTTTAAGGTGGATTATGAGTTTATAAATAACAGCGATCAAATAGTGGTGGTTGATTTATATATAAAGTTACAGCTCCTAGAAAGAGAACTTAAAAATCTTTGGAACAATACTGTGAAAGAGTATGGCGGGAATCTTATAGATAATTTAGATTTAAACTATGTAATTGGATTGTCTAAGGAGATTGAAAGTATTCAAATCATCATAGATTTTGACAAAGACTTTAAAAATAACATAATTAATTTTTTACCAGATAAGAATTTAATCGGCAAAAGTTTGCCGAGATCTTGGTATGAAAAAGAAACATATATTTATCTTAAAAGTGGATTCGAAAGCTTAAAGTGTATAAATAAATATAATAAATTGTGCTATGAAATGGAAGAAATAAAAAAGAACTTTAACAATGTAGGTTGCTTAGAAAAATTACATAGCGCTATAAACAAAAGATGCATTGAGGATATACAAGCTGTTTATGTGGAAATAGATAGCCTAATGAAAGTAGCTCCTCAGGTATTGGAATTAAAGGAGTTAAGCAATAAATTAGAAACATGTTGTCCAATTCTACTTAAAAATATCACAAATAGTGAAGATGAAATAATGAAGAATTTACAGTGCTCAGATTGGGACAAGGCATGGAAGTGGAGAAGCTGGAATGATTTTTTGTGTAAATTAGACCAGGTTGATGTAGAAGCATTAGAGAAAAAAATAGCACAGGAAAAAATTAAAGAAAAAAGTATTATAGGAGAACTTGTTTCTAAAAGAAGTTGGTTTAATCAAATAGAGCGTACTACAGAAATTCAAAAAAGAAGCTTATTTACTTGGATGGAAGCGATAAAAAGGATAGGAAAGGGCACGGGTACACAGGCAGTAAAGTATAGAAAAATAGCACAAAGGGAAATGGATAATTGTAAAGATGTAATTCCCGTGTGGATTATGCCAATAAATAGAGTTATGGAAAATTTGAAGCTTACAGATAATTTATTCGATGTGGTAATTGTGGACGAGAGCAGTCAAAGTGACATATCGGCTATAACGGTTTTAATGAGGGCTAAGAAGGCAATTATTGTAGGAGACGAAAAGCAAATAAGTCCCGAAGCCATTGGAAAAGACCATGCTGTCGTAGAAACTTTAATTGATACCTATTTAGAAGGTATTCCACATTCGGAATGGTTTGATTTAAAAACTAGTTTATACAATACAGCTCTAAGAGTATTTCCAAATAGGCTATTACTAAAGGAACACTTTAGATGCGTGCCAGAGATAATTGGTTTTAGTAATGAATTGTGCTATGCTAATGAAATAATACCTTTAAGAAGAATAGATACTATGTCAGTAGTTGGCCCATTTATAGTAACCTATAAGGTTGTAGATGGTTGCAGAGATGAAAATAAAGCACTAAATATACTCGAGGCAGAGTGCATTGTTGAGAAGATATTAGAGTGTTGTAGTAATGAGAAGTATAATGGAATGACTATGGGAGTTATATCGCTTCTAGGGGACGCACAAGCTGAATTAATACAGAGCGCCTTAGTAGAGAGACTTGGTATGGAGGAAATGCTACAAAGAAGACTTATATGTGGAGATGCTTATTCCTTCCAAGGTGATGAAAGAGATGTAATGTTCTTATCTATGGTTATTGCAAATAATGCTAAATTTACAGCTCTAACTAAAGGGTCAGATATAAGAAGATTTAACGTAGCGGCCAGTCGTGCAAGAAATCAAATGTGGTTATTTCACTCAGTGGATTTAGAAAACCTTAATAATAAATGTGTTAGGTACTCTTTATTAAAATATTGCCTTGAGCAGAATGAACTTAAGGAAGAAATTAAATCCTCAGAGTATTTATTATTAAATGATTTTGAGGAGCATATAGCAAGGAGTATTAGTGGCATTGGATATAAGCTTACACCAAAAGTTAAAGTTGGAAAGTACACTATAGATTTTGTTGTAGAAACAGATTTATCCTCGAAAATGAAGGGCACGGGTTATAAGAAAATAGCAGTTCAGTGCATTGGATTACCTTCAGATGAAGATTATAATTGGCAAGCGCACTATGAAATGCAGATGTGTCTTGAAAGGATGGGTTGGGAGTTTTATAAAATACGTGCTAGTGAATTTTATAGAAATCCCACAGCGGTTATGGAAAGAATGAAACAAAAATTTTTATACTAATAGTATAAATCATTTTAATAAGAGGGTGAGAGGGATGACTAGCGAAGTAAAGAATATAATATGGATGATATGGAAAAATAGCGAAGGCGAATCCTTTAAAGTGGGCGAGTTAAGCAGAAGAGCAGAAAAGTATTATTTTAAATACGATGCTTTAGGTGTGGAAAAGGCTGAAGAATATGGATTCTCTCCATTGATAAATTTTCCCAGAATAGATGTGGAGTATTTTAGAGAAGAATTATTTAGTTCATTTTCAGAGCGTCTTCCTTGGCATGGGAAAAAAGATGTAAGTTCTGTTTTAAAGCAATATGACCTTAAAGAATACGATGCCTTTGAACTACTAAAAAAAAGTAGTGGTAAAATCTCAACAGACAGCTTTGAGTTTGTTGCACCTTTTGATGAAGAGAGTATTGTTTTAGATGAAAAATAAATATGTCTAAATATAAAGTGTGTACAATGAAAATATATATTTTCATTGTACACACTTTATATTTTTTAAACCTCACGAATTTTAGTTCTTTGGAAATAATAAAAATTCATTATAAGTATCATCATCTGGGTTATAATTATCTGGATTGTGATGGCCCTTATCTTTATCCTTTTTTACAGAGGGTCCTATAGAATTGGATAACTCTCTAAACTCTCCAAAGTAATTTTCCTCAGGAATGGCATCTAAAGGGTAAGCGGTATCTTTAGGTAACATAGTCTCATTCATCCTCCCATAATATAATTTAAAAAAGCATAAGATGAAACAAAACTGCTTTTCACTATATATAGTGGTTAAAAACCTATTTATTTATGCAAAAATTATTACATAACATTATTTATTAAAAATTGTTCTCACAACATAGGCTTATGGTTCATAAAATGAAATGAGTAATAAATTGGGGTGGTATTTTTTGCTATATGTACTAATTTTAGCAGGTGGAAAAGGAACAAGACTTTACCCTCTATCTCGTGCACAAAACCCAAAGCAGTTTTTGAATATTATTAATAATAAGAGCTTTTTAAGAAGCACTGTGGATAGAATAAAATGCTTAGTTAGCAACGAAAATATTTATGTAGTTACCAATGAAGATTATTTTGACAAAATTTGCAACGAGCTTCCAGAAATTCGTAAATCTAATATAATTGTTGAGCCTAGTAATAAGGAGACCTCCACATTAACTTTATAGGTCATTTTTAGCGCGAAAAAAACCCCATATGTATAAATACATATGGGGTGGGTAACAATTAATGTTTACTTAGTTTTAACTGATTGTGTTCCTGTTATAGAACTTAAAGCATCTAGCTTGAATGCATCTTTAAGTGCTTGAGTAGCAAAGTATACATTTCCTATAACTTTAGTTTCTTTTAATGTAAAGCCTTCTGCTGCAATATAAAGGTCACCTATTAAAGTTCCCTTTTGAATTGTAGCCATTGGACTCTTAACTGTTAATGACTTAACTGTTAATGTGAATTTTGCAGTTGTATATTGATCATCATCATGGAAGTAAATACCGATCTTACGTGATATAGCAGGCGGAGTTTTTTTGTTATATAATGTGCCTTCTAAAACAAGATCTTTATCAATAACCATATCTTTTACAGGACAAATAATCCATGTGCCGTCTTTGCTTATTGCTTTTTCGAAATTAGCTGCATTATCTACTAATGAAGCAGATGATACAGAATCTACTATTGATGGCTCTGGTAACAACGTTTGTGTTCCTGTTACAGAGCTTCCAGCTTCGATTTTAAATGTTTTTTGTGCTTCCAAATTATCGAAATATACATTTCCTACAATTTTTGCATTAGCTGACAACGTGAATTCTGTTGAATGAACGTAAACATTTCCTGTAACTGTAGAATCTGTTAATAGGAAGTTACGAGAACTAACGTAAAGGTCACCCTTGAAATTTGAGCTTTGAATTTTAGCTTCTGGGCTCTTAATTGTTAATTTCGGAGCTGTTAAAGTGAATTTAGCAGTTACAACGTTCTTACCATCTTGTTTAGCTTGAGTGTAAAGACCAATCTTACGTTGTACAAGAGCAACGCCTGCAGCATCTTTTTTGCCGTTTAATAATTTGCCATCTAGAACAAGGTTTTTAGTGGATGTTATATCTTCTAAGGAAGTAATGATCCATTTGCCGCCTGTAGCTTCAGTGCCAATAGCTTTTTCAAAAGCAGTAGCATTATCTACTATTGAAGCAGTTGTTACAGCATCTACCACTTGTAAATCTTTTGTTCCTGTTACGGAGCTTGTATCAAGTATTTTGAATGTATCTTTAGCGCCTTGAGTAGCAAAATATACATTTCCTTGAATTTTAGCTTCCTTTGACAAAGTGAAGTTTGTTGCGGAAACGTAAACATTTCCTACAACTGTAGCATCTATTAACTTGAAGTTTGCGGATGTAACGTAAAGATCACCCTTAAAAGTTCCATGTTCTAAACTACTCATAGGGCTATTAATTGTTAACTTTGGAGCTGTTAAAGTAAATCTAGCAGTTACAACATGCTTATCATCTTGAGTGTATAGCGCTATTTTACGTTGAATAAGTTCAGCACCGGTTGTAGCATCTTTTTTGCCGTTTTTAAATTCGCCGTCTAAAACAAGTTCTTTAGTAGTAGTTAAATCTTTAGTAGTAGCAATAATCCATTTACCATCTTTGCCAATTGATTTTTCAAAAACAGCAGCATTATCTACTAGAGAAGCAGCTGTTACAACATCTACAACTGGTGGAACTACTACAACTGGTGGTTTAACAACTGGTGGCTTAACAACAGGTGGTGTAACTGGTTTCGCTGGTGTAACTGCTATTGCAAATAATTTTGTAATAGTAAGAGGCCCAACTATTCCATCGGCTATAAGACTATGCTTACTTTGGAAGTTCTTAACTGCAGATAAAGTTAGGTTTCCAAAAATGCCATCACTATTAAGTTTGTATCCATAACTGCTAAGTCTACTTTGAAGAAGTTTGACATCGCTATCTGTAGAACCTAATTTAAGTATACTGGTTGGCGTTGTTTTTACAATTATTTTTGGAGTTAACTTTGCTAAAGTATTTGTGCTAGCTATTCCATCAGCCTTAAAACCATGCTTAGTTTGAAAGTCCTTTACTGCAAGTAAAGTTCTATTTCCATAGATACCATCAAAATTAAGCCAATACCCATAACTGCTAAGTCTAACTTGAAGGAATGTAACATCACTACCGGTACAACCTAATTCAAGTGAACGGGTAAATTTTGTTGCAACATTCAAAGTATAATTCGTAGTGGTAGTGGTAGTTCCTGTGTTACCTGATTTAGTTGGTTTAGACGGTGTATATGGTTTAGATGGAGTAGTTGGCTTAGCTGGCGCTTCTCCAGTAGCTGCTGAAACAGCATCTACACCAAAGGGTCCGATCTTTGGACTATCTACTGCAATTGAAAGTGCAAATATCGCTACTAATGCGCAGCTTAATGCTTTTAATCTTTTATTCAATGAAATCCCCCCTATTTATATTATGTATATTATATTTTAACAAAATAAAAACAAATCTTGACTAGAATAATAATTCAAAACTTCGTTTGTTAATTATCAAACTAGGAATATATTGCTATTATTCGTAAAATATTTACAAGCAAATTATAGCAATAATGTATTGATAAGTATACTATACGGGGTATATTGTTCATATTGTACATATTGTTCATAACATTCGTAATTGTGTGAGCAATATACTGTGATTTTAAATTAACATTCCACTATAATAAAAAGCCAATATTATAATAAATTCATTGGAAATTATAATAACATGACTATTATTTTTATAGCATATATTAAAGTGAAGTACTTAGTGGAGGATTTGCAGTGACAAAAGTTATTTTCAAAACAGAGAGGCATTATGGAAATAAGGATTTAAAAACAATAATAGAGAATCTGTTGTCAATGAAGCTTTCAAATTTAAGATTTAAAAGTGAAGCATATGATAAATCATTTTACAATATAGATACTGATAAAAAAGCCATCCATCAGGAGGCAAGTAATCAGTGAATAATTTGAGAAAAATATGGAATGTAGCTATTTATACAAGGGTTTCATCAGATAAGAAGGAGCAACAAGAGTCAATGCCAGCACAGGTGCAAAGTTTAAAAGAATGGTTACTTGAAAAAAGTGAAACGGACAAAGAGTCTGTATATAATCTTGTAGAGGTATATGAAGATGCAGGATTTTCTGGCTCTAATTTTGAAAGAGATAGCTTTATTCGAATGAAGGGAGATATAGAGCAAGGCATAATAAATATGATTGTAACTCGTGACCTTTCAAGATTTTCCAGAAACTATATTACAGCGGGATATTATTTAGAAGAGTATTTTAAAGTAAATGAAGTACGCTTTATATCTGTGCTTGATAATGTAGATACCTTAGAGGAAATAAACGATATTATACCATTTAAAAACATATTAAATGAAATGTATATTAAAGATTGTTCAAGGCGGTCCAGGGATGGATTAAAGCAAAGAATGATACGTGGATCATCAATTGCTAGCAAGCCACCCTATGGGTATAAATTTGAAGAAGAGTATGATGGTAATATAAAAACAATAAGGTTAGTAGCAGAAGACGATGAAACAACGGAAACTGTAAAAGAAATATTTGAACTATATCTTAAAGGGTATGGGTTTGGAAAATTAGCAACTTTTTTGAATTTGAAAGGCATAGCACCACCTTCTGCAAAAATAGATAATTTTGCTTTTTCTAAATTTGGGTTATGGACTAATAATTCCATTAAGGCAATTTTAAATAACCCCAAATATGGTGGCATTATGGTTCAAGGAAGATGGAGAAAAATCAGCTATAAAATAAAGAAAGTAAGAGCCACACTACAGGAAGACTGGATATATGGAGGGGAATTTAAAGGTATAGTATCAAAAGAAATATTTGAACAAGTTCAAAATATTATAAGTAAAAGAGCAGGAAGTTATAGATATAAAGGTCAAAATGTATATATATTTTCTTCAGTATTGAAATGCAATGAATGTGGAGGAAGCATGTCCTATAGAAAAAAATTTCAAGGCTATAAGTGTACTAATAGTCAAATGGGAGGGGGACGGTGTACCGCACATTCTTTAAAGGAAGATAAACTAAAGGATATTATAATTGCAGATTTAATACAATGTGTTTTAAGAGAATTAAATGAACAAGAGATTTATAAAAAAATAGATAAGTTCATTAATAACAAGGATAACTATGATAAAAAAATAAAAAATATAGAAAGTGAATTAGAGAAGTTAGATAGACAATTCCAAGGACTATATTTGGATAAGTTTAATGAGAAAGTAAGTGAAAGAAATTTTAAGATTTTATCCAGCAATATTGAAAAGAAACAACAAGAATTAATTAACCGAAAAAAAGAAATACTTTTAAAGCTAGAAGTAGTTGGTAATAATAATGATATGTATGAGGTTTACAAAAGAGAAATAGATAAAATTTTAAGCTTTCAAAACTTAGATAGAATTATGGTAGAAAGCTTAGTAGAAAAAATTATTATTTCTGAAGATAAGCAAATGAAACAAAAGACCATTGATATATTTTATAAATTTAAAATATGATTTTATAACAACCTATAAGGTGAACAAGGAGACTGCTACATGCATAGGTCTATCTGCTGCCAAACTATTAAAACAGGACAAGGAAGCAACAATGATAGTGCTACCATCTGATCATTATATAGAGAATGAGAAGGAGTTTAAAGAAACAGTGCTTCAAGCAGTTGAAATTGCAAACAAAAAAAGAGGGCTAATCACCATAGGTGTACAGCCCACAAGACCCGAAACCGGTTATGGTTATATAGAAATGGGAGATAGGGTAAATGGCGATATTCCCACGTTCAAAGTAGAACGTTTTTTAGAAAAGCCTAACACTGAAGTAGCAAAGGATTTGCTCTTAAAAGGAAACTTCCTTTGGAATAGTGGTATGTTTGTATGGAGAGCAGATGTTCTCTTGCGAGAGATGGAGAAGTACTTACCTAAGATGTATAAGCGATTAATGACGGTATATCAAGCCTTAGATACTGATGAGGAAAGTGAAGTAATAAAAGAGCAATACAATGAAATAGATGGAATATCAGTAGATTTTGGCATAATGCAGAAAACTAGAAAGGCATTTGTTATAAAATGCGAGTTTGCTTGGGATGACATAGGTACCTTTGCAGCACTTACAAGGTTTCTAAGCAATTTTCGGGGTAATAATGTTTTGGGAAATACATTTATGGAAGAGAGTGAAAACTGCTCAGTTTTTGGTAAAGACAGATTAATAATTGGGTTTGGGATAAAGGATCTTATAATTGTAGATGCAGGGGATGTTATATTAATAATGGATAAAAATAAGGATCAGGAGATTAAGCATTTAGTAAATGAACTTAAAGAGTGCGAAAAAACGGAAAAATATATATAATTTAATAAGGATAAATAATTCCATCACATATAATGTGGTGGAGTTTTTTTAATTATTGTAAATTCGTTAATATTTAATTATTGTAAATTCGTAAATATTGTTGACATTTATGAATTTCTTTTGTATAATTAGGCTTGTCTTCGGGGTGTAGCGCAGCTGGGAGCGCGCGTGGTTTGGGACCATGAGGTCGCAGGTTCAATCCCTGTCACCCCGACCAAAAAAGAGTTGTCTTATGACAACCCTTTTTTTACGTGATATTATATTCGTAACGCTTTATTTTGAATTGCAATATACTCGTCCAACTCTTCAAAAGATCTTGTAATAAATTCATATATAACATATTCTGGCTCAATAAAATCAATGAGTTTTTTCGCATCTACATCACTAAATGGCTTATGCATGTCTATTTTCATTATATGAAAAAGTACATTTTTTTTCATTTCATTAAGTGGTAATTTACATTTGTGATTTGCTTGTATTTGCTCTTTTACATATTCTCCTGATAAGGAGCAGTTAAGATGTATACCTTTTATGAATTTCTTTAATTCACCAAGATTATTTACTGTATCTAAAATGTACTGTATTCCCTCTTTCTCATTGGTAAGAGAAAAATTAGTATTCATTAAATGAGCAGTATCTAGCATAAATCCTTTGTTAGAATACTTAACCTTTTCTAATAATCTTAATAGCATTTCTTTGTTAAGAAATGTTAAACCAGGTACCCATAGATTTTCAAATAATAGCTTTATGTTTGTATTTAAACCTTTAAAAACTTCATTTATTAATTCTGCTGTTGCGTCTATAATTTCTTCATCGGTATATGTAAACTCATAGGTATATGAATGCTCCACTTGTACATGAGCCACATGAAAAACCACATATTGTGCATCAATTTTATCAGCCTGTTGTATTTCTTTTCTGTAATTATCTATTATGCTTTCTCTAGTTGTTCCACCAAAACAACTTTTTACTTCCTCGTTGCTACCAAACTGTCTTAATAATTCACTTTCGTTATTGTTCCAAAAATCCAGCCAAGTAGGATAGTACTTTAAATGTACACCTATAACTATACTACTCGGGATAACATTTTCATCCCACATTATAGAATTTAAAAGCTCTACACCATCTATATTATGTTTTCCTAATAAATCCGTTATTTCCGAGCTATTGCAATGGAACCTGTCCATATCGCATTTGTAGGTTGAAAGATTTATAAGTTTTAGCAATTAGTAAAATCTTAGCATATGAAAGTAGCAAAATTAAAACTAAAGATAACAAAAAAGAGAATAAAGCAGAAAAAACTGATTTTTATAGTGAGTTGGTCACTAACAATATATTGACACAAGCAAAGGCAGACGCTCTAAAAGCTAGTGAGCAAATTCAAAGGGAAGCTCAAAGACAAATTAATTTAGAAACAAATTTAGCAAAGCTTGTAACAGATAAGACTATATCTCAGGATCAATCAGATAAAATTAAAGCTGCCATGATTAAAGAACAAGCTGTAGTGAAAGCAGATTTTGAAAAGACTGAAGCTATGACTGAGGAGCAACGTAAAGCTTATATGGAAGAAAACAAGGCTAATCATATCAATCCGCTAAAAGCTCTTGTAGATAGTGGAACTATAACTCAGGCTCAAGCTGACAAAGTAGGACCTGGTGGTATTGGTAAGTTAAACGGAAAAGCACCTTTTGATAAGGAAGCAGGGCAACCGAAAGCTGAACTAACAGCTACACTTAAAGTAGCTGTTAGTTCAAACATAATTACACAGTCTGAAAGCGATAAAATTTTAGCATACAAAAGTAGCAAAACTAAAACTAAAGATAGCACAGAAAAATCTGATTTTTATAGTGAATTAGTAAGCAACGGAATATTAACACAGGCAAAGGCTGATGCTCTAAAATCTAGCGAGCAAATTCAAAGAGATGCTAAAAGGCAAAAGGATTTGGAAACGAATTTAGCGAAACTTGTAACTGATAAGACTATAACTCAGGATCAATCAGATAAAATTAAAGCTGCCATGGTTAAAGAAGAAGCTGTAAGGGAAGCAGATTTTGAAAAGACTAAAGCTATGACTGAGGAGCAACGTAAAGCTTATATGGAAGAAAACAAGGCTAATCATATTAATCCACTAAAAGCGCTTGTAGATAGTGGAAGTATAACTCAGGCTCAAGCTGACAAAGTAGGTCCTGGTGGCCATGGTGGACCTGGTGCAGGTAGAAATAGGTAGGTTTTAAGGGTGAATAATTATTATAAAAACAATATTATAGTTAATCTATAAATAGAAGGAGATTGTTAGGGATAAAACCTAGCAGGCTCCTTCTATTTTCAATTAATATATTTAAAATAATTGTGGTTAAAATTTAGGTAAAATGTGCTAAATGTTATATAACGACATTTTAACAAAAATATAGTATAATTAAATCAGTATAAATTTAGAGCCAGTTAAAGAATATAATAAGTTAGAGAGTGTGATAGTGTGAAATTTTTAAGAAACATAGAAAAAGAAGCTATAAGTATTAAACAAATGAGCATAATCGAAGCTTTTTTTGTAATGATTCTATCAGTTTTATTAGAATTCTTAGGACAAATACCTATAGGAATTTTTATTTTGTTTTCTACACAATATCCGAATGTAGCACCATACGTAGATTTTGTAGCAGGTGTATTAGTTAAATATTTTGTTGTTATTATTTTATTGAATTGGTATGGTAAAGCATCCGTTGATAGGCCTCGTAAACAGTGTTTAAATAGAAAAAAATTATTTGTGTTGCTATAATTATTGTAGGTTTTCGTTTAGCATATGACAATAGCTTAATTTACTGGGTTAATAAGATACCTATGCCTAATTTAATAAATCAAGCCTTTGATGAAATAGCTATATCACCTATTGTTTTGGTACTTACTGTTGCAGTTATAGCACCTATATATGAGGAAATTATTTTTAGGGGTATCTTGTTAAAAGGCATGGCTAATAAAATAAACCCAACATTAGCACTTATAGTATCAGCCCTATTTTTCGCATTGGTTCATATGAATATTCCCCAGGGCATAAACGCATTTTTACTAGGATTAATTATTGGATTAATATATTTAGATACAGGTTCGATTTATTTATGTATATTTGCACACTTTGTAAATAATTCGGTGGGAATTACAGTTTCAGGAGCCTTCCAATTAATAAGTGGACAGTATACCATATTAATTCGTGGTACTGCTTTTATTGTAGGAATTACAATTTTAATTGAGGCCTATGGATGGCATAAGCGAAATAAACCAGGAGATGTGTCAGATATATACAAAGAATTTATAGAAATTTAATACTAAGTAACGGAATCCTCCAATATAAAGATAATTGTAATTATCGTTATATTGGAGGATTTTGTACATTTTATAGGTGCTTTTTATAAAACGATTATTTAAATTTATTAATATTATTCCTTTCAAAATACAAAATAATAATTTTGAAGCACATGTAAACATTGTTACTGATGGTAAATTAATTTTAGGGTTAAATATATAAGGGACGGTATTAAAAAAATGACGGATTGATGATGTAAAATTGCATAATGACTTTACAAAACTACTTTTAAGCTATATAATAGTAATTAAATGAAGTTTAGATAATGACATTATTCATTAATACTAATAATGCATGTAGTAGTTAAAAATAAAAATAGGTACAAACAAGGAGGATAATAAATGAAAAAGGCGCATACATCAAATTATAATGATGCTAATAAGATGGAGATAATTAATTTAAAGGCAAACCATGAACAGCAAGCTAACTTATTCAAAAATATATTCCCATACTCAGAAATTCCGAAGATGGTTTTTGGAAGTGAACAGATTCCAATGTTTGTACCTGAAGATATTTGGATTACGGATACTACATTTAGAGATGGACAGCAGGCTATGGATACCTATAATGAAGAGCAAATAATTAAAATATTTGACTATCTACACAAACTTGACAACAATTCTGGGATAATTAGGCAAACTGAATTCTTTTTATATACTGAAAAAGATAGGAATGCTGCTTGGAAGTGTTTGGAAAGAGGATATAAATTTCCAGAAGTAACTTCTTGGATAAGAGCTAACAAGGAAGACTTTAAGTTAGTAAAAGAGATGGGACTTAAGGAAACGGGAATGCTTATGTCATGTTCTGATTATCATATATTTAAAAAGTTGAATAAAACAAGGAAAGAGGCCATGGATTTATATCTTTCATTAGTGGAAGAAGCCTTAGAAAATGGAATAGCTCCAAGATGTCATCTTGAGGATATAACTAGAGCTGATTTTTTTGGTTTTGTTGTACCACTTGCACAAAAGCTTATGGAACTTTCTAAAAAATCTGGTATCAAGGTAAAAATTAGGGCCTGCGATACATTAGGACTAGGATTACCTTATTCAGGAACGCAGTTACCAAGAAGTGTACCGCATATCATACATGGATTAAGGACTTATGCTGGGGTTCCTTCCGAATATCTTGAGTGGCATGGACATAATGACTTTTATAATGTAGTACCAAATGCTACTACAGCATGGCTTCATGGATGCTCAGCTATAAACACTTCGCTTTTTGGTATTGGTGAGAGAACAGGAAACTGTCCACTTGAAGCAATGATTATAGAATATGGACAAATAAAAGGAAATGTAAAGAATATGAATCTAAAGCTAATAACTGAAATTGGACAATACTTTGAAGGCGAATTTAAATATAGCATTCCACCTAGAACACCATATGTAGGTAGCGAATTCAATGTTACCAGAGCGGGTATACATGCGGATGGAATATTAAAAGATGAGGAAATATATAATATTTTTGATACTGAGAAAATATTAGGTAGGCCAATTGTTGTATCAGTTAATGAACACTCAGGACACGCAGGTATAGCTGCTTGGGTTAATACCTACTTTAGATTAAAGGGAACAAACAAGATAAGTAAAAAAGATGAGGGAATTAATGATATAAAAGAATGGGTTGATAAGCAATATGAAACAGGAAGAAACACTGTAATGAAAAGTGAAGAACTTGAATCAATTGCAAAGGAATTTATTCCACAGTTAAGTGTAAAATCACAAAAAACTGCAGCTTGTTAATATAAACTGGAAACTATAGGTTCTATTAAGAAATGAAAAATGGAGGGATATCATGGCATTTACTGTTGCACAAAAAATAATTAAGGCTCATTTAGTTAAGGGCGAAATGATTTCCGATAGAGAAATCGCAATTAAAATAGATCAAACTTTAACTCAAGATTCCACAGGTACAATGGCGTATCTTCAATTTGAAGCTATGGGGATTGATAAAGTCCAAACTAAAAAATCAGTTGCATATATAGACCATAATACTTTGCAAACCGGTCCAGAAAATGCAGATGACCATTTATATATACAGAATGTTGCCAAAAAACATGGCATATACTTTTCTAAACCAGGCAATGGTATTTGTCACCAGGTCCATTTAGAAAGATTTGGGGTTCCAGGAGAAACTCTACTTGGTTCTGATAGTCATACTCCTACGTGTGGGGGCGTAGGAATGCTTGCCATAGGGGCAGGGGGACTCGATGTAGCTGTTGCCATGGGCGGTGGAGAATATTATATAATAATGCCTGAAATTGTAAAGGTGGAGTTAACAGGAAAACTTAGCCCTTGGGTTTCAGCAAAGGATATTATATTAGAGCTATTAAGACGATTAACGGTTAAGGGTGGAGTTAATAAAATATTTGAATATGCTGGGGATGGTATTAAAACACTAACAGTTCCTGAAAGAGCAACCATTACAAACATGGGTGCGGAGCTTGGAGCCACTACTTCAATTTTCCCTAGCGATGAGATAACCTATGAATTCTTAAGTGCACAGGATAGAAAAAGTGATTATATAGAGCTTAAGGCAGACGATGGAGCAGTATATGATGAGATAATTCAAATAGATTTGTGCACAATCCAGCCTCTTGCTGCTTGTCCTCATAGTCCAGATAATGTAGCTGCTGTATCATCACTAAAACACATAAAGGTAGACCAAGTGTTAATAGGAAGCTGCACTAATTCATCTTATGTTGATATGATGAAAGTGTCCAAAATACTCCAAGGTAAAACTATACCTGAAGAAGTATCACTTTCTATTGCACCTGGTTCAAAACAGGTTTTAAGTATGCTTTCTAAAAATGGTGGACTTTCTGATATGATTGATGCTGGTGCAAGAATTTTAGAAAGCGCATGTGGTCCATGTATAGGAATGGGGCAATCACCTTCAACTGAAGCAGTATCACTAAGAACCTTTAATAGGAATTTTAAAGGTAGATCTGGAACTGTGTCAGCTAATGTTTATATTGTGAGCCCAGAGGTGGCGGCTGCATCGGCACTTACAGGATATATAACGGATCCAAGAGAACTTGGGGTCGTAATAAAAGTACCAATGCCAGAAAAATTCTTGATTAATGATAATTTAATAATAAGTCCAGCTTTGGATGGTAAAAATATAGAGATAAAAAGAGGCCCTAATATAAAGCCATTCCCCAAAGTAGAAATATTAAAAGAAAATGTGGCGGGAAAAGTATTAATTAAATTAGAGGATAACATTACAACGGATCATATAATGCCATCTAATGCTAAATTGCTTCCCTTTAGATCTAATATTCCATATTTATCGGAATTTTGCTTAACTCCATGTAATGAGGATTTCCCAGCTTTGGCTAAAGAAAATGGTGGTGGAATTATAATTGCAGGTTCAAATTATGGGCAAGGCTCTAGCCGCGAACATGCAGCCCTAGCACCTCTTTATTTAGGTATTAAGGCCGTTATAGCAAAATCTTTTGCAAGGATTCATAAGGCTAATTTAATAAATAATGCTATAATACCATTGGTATTTGAGAATGCTCATGACTATGAAAATATAGATGTGATGGATGAATTAATTATTGAAGATGCTGCAGAGCAGATTAAAAGAGGCACTGTTATTGTGAGAAATATAACAAAAGCAGTTAATTATAAAACTCTACCTGAGGTAACACAAAGAGAAAAAGAAATGCTTATATGTGGTGGATTAATAAATATTATAAAAAACAAGAAAAAGGCAGGTGCATAGAAGCATGGAACACAATATTACACTTATACCTGGTGATGGAATTGGACCAGAAGTAACCGCGGCTACTGTTAAAGTAATAGAAAATAGTGGGGCCCAAATTAATTGGGAAATAGTGCATGCAGGTGCAGAGGTTATAGAGGAATTTAACACGCCCCTACCTGGCTACGTTTTAGAAAGTATTAAAAAGAATAAAATTGCACTTAAAGGACCTATAACTACACCGGTTGGTAAGGGGTTTAGAAGTGTTAATGTTAAATTAAGACAGGAATTAAATCTTTATGCTAATGTAAGACCTATAAAAACATATGAAGGTGTTCCATCAAGGTTTGGTGATGTAGACTTAATAATAGTAAGAGAAAATAGTGAAGACCTATATGCAGGAATAGAGCATATGGTTACAGAGGATATTGCCGAGAGCATAAAGATAATAAGTAAGAAAGCTAGTGATAGAATAGTAGAATATGCTTTTGATTTGGCAAAGCAGCAGAATAGAAAAGAAGTAATAGCTGTTCACAAAGCAAATATTATGAAACTTTCAGATGGACTATTTTTAAAATGTGCAAGAAGCATAGCAGAGAATCACAAAGATATAGCTTTCAGTGATATGATAGTTGATGCTATGAGTATGAAACTTGTGATGAACCCAGAAAAATATGATGTGCTTGTAATGCCTAACCTATACGGAGATATTCTATCAGATATGGCTGCAGGGCTAGTTGGGGGACTAGGACTAGTTCCAGGTGCAAATATTGGAGAAGATGGCGCAGTTTTTGAGCCAGCTCATGGCTCAGCACCAGACATAGCGGGCCAAAATATAGCAAATCCTACTGCCTGCATTTTATCTGGTGTTATGATGCTAAGATATATAGGAGAAAAAGAAGCAGCAGATAAAATAGAGAAAGCTGTGGAAGCTGTTTTAAAAGAAGGAAAATATTTAACTTGTGATTTAGGTGGTAATACTGGAACTAGCGAGTTTGCTGAAGCTGTAATTAATGAAATGGGAAAATAAACAGTTAATAACTAATTTAATAATTGTTAAAAAATAACTCATGAGTTGCTTGTGAGTTATTTTTTATATTTTATTGTTAAGTATTTTATTGTTAATTAGTCTCCAGGTTATAAATAATATTGACAAAGTAATTTTACAATATTATACTATTACATAAATCTATATAAATTCTATGAAGAGAAGAGTACTTTTTTAGATGTCTCAAGCGAGTGGGTGATGGTGTAAGTCCCATAGAATATAAAAAAAGAAGAGAATCTCTGAGAAGCTGCCTGAAAATCAAGTAAGGTAAGTCGTTAACTGCGTTAAAGTTTTAAGTGGACTATCATATTTATCAAGCATTATAAGTAAAAATCTTAGGCTTGGGATATATAGTCAATTAGAGTGGTACCACGGATATATTCCCGTCTCTTATATTTAAGAGACGGGTTTTTTATTTTGTAAAAACAAGTCTAAAGCTATCCTTATCTATTTTCCCAGAATTAAAATGCTATAAATTAATCATAGGGGCTACAAATTTAAGTAATAATATAAAAAAGAGAGGTATAATATGCAAAAGCTAATACACATTCTAGATAACATTGTTAAAGAAAAATTTGAAAAACTTGGCTACGATAAAGAGTACGGGATAGTTACGGTGTCTAATCGTGCTGACTTAAGCCATTTCCAATGTAATGGAGCTTTACCTGCAGCAAAAAAATATAAGAAAGCTCCTATAATTATTGCCAGTGAGGTAATGGAAGAATTACAAAATGAACCTGCTTTTGAAAAAGTATTTATAGCAGGGCCTGGATTTATTAATATTAGTGTTAAAGATAGTTTCCTAACAAGCTATATTAATGACATTTACAAGGGTGAAAAATATGGTTGTGAAAAGCCTGAAAAACCTTTGACTATTATAGTGGATTACGGTGGAGCAAATGTTGCAAAACCACTTCATGTAGGACATCTTCGTGCTGCAATAATTGGAGAAAGTATAAAACGTATATCAAGGTTCCTTGGTCACAATGTAATAGGAGATGTTCATTTAGGAGACTGGGGATTAAATATAGGTATGGTAATTACAGAAATTAAAAGACGCCAGAGTGAATTACCTTATTTTGATGAGGATTTTAAAGGAGAATACCCATGTGAGGCTCCATTTACTATTAAAGAATTAGAAGATATATACCCTTTAGCAAGTAAACTTGCTAAAGAAGATGAAAATGCTATGGAAGAAGCAAGAAATGCTACCTTTGAACTTCAAAATGGAAGGGAAGGCTATATTGCATTATGGAAACAGATAATTAATGTATCTGTTGCAGATTTAAAGAAAAACTATGGTAACTTAAATGTTGAGTTTGATTTATGGAAGGGCGAAAGTGATTGTCAAAAGTATATTCCAAAGCTGGTTAATTATTTAAAAGAAAATAACTATACTTATGAAAGTGAAGGAGCTCTTGTAGTTGATGTGGCAAAAGAAGATGACACTTATACGCTGCCACCATTTATAGTTCTTAAGTCTGATGGAGCAAGCTTATACAGCACAACAGACCTTGCAACTATTTGGGAAAGAATAAATGATTATGACCCGGATGTAATAATATATGTAGTTGATAAAAGACAAGGACTTCATTTTGAACAGGTATTTAGATGTGCAAGAAAATCAAAAATAGTTAAGGAAGAATTAAGCCTTGAATTTATCGGATTTGGAACCATGAATGGCAAAGATGGAAAGCCTTTTAAAACAAGAGAAGGCGGAGTAATGAGGCTAGAAGATTTAATCCAAACAATTCAAGATAAGGTAAAAGAAAAATCTAAGCAAAATAATGCTGATATGTCCACTGAAAATATGGATGACATTGCTATAAAAGTTGGAGTAGCTGCACTTAAATATGGTGATTTATCAAATCAAGCTACAAAGAATTATGTATTCGATTTAGATAGATTTGCCTCCTTCGAAGGAAATACAGGACCATACATTCAATACACTGCTGTAAGAATTAAATCTATTTTAAATAAAGCACAAAGCGAAAATATAGCATTATCAAATGTAATTCTTGAGCCTTGGAGTGATGTTGAAAGAGATCTTATGCTTAAGCTTTCTAAATTTAATGAAATGCTTGAAAGCAGCTTTATAGAGAGAGCGCCACATAAAATCTGTGAATATATATTTGAAACTTCAAATATATTCAATAGATTTTATCATGAAAACAGGATACTAAAAGAAGAAAACCCAGAGAGACGTAGCTCATGGTTAAATTTAATTAACTTAACAAAGGGTATTCTTGAAACAGGTCTTGATTTACTAGGAATTGAAACACCTGAGAAGATGTGATTTTAAAATGAGAATAAATAAACTTCTTAGCAATCATGGTATTTGTTCGAGAACAGATGCCAATAGACTTATTGAGGAAAATAGAATAATAGTAAATGGGCAATTGTGTACACCTGGGCAGTGGGTGGAAGAAGAAGATAATATTCTTATTGATAATAAGCCTATTCCAGTGAAAGATAAAATTTATATTGCACTAAATAAACCAGTTGGAATCACCTGTACTGCAGAAAAGACAGTGCAAAGTAATATAATTGATTTTATAAATTACCCAGAATATATATTTCCAGTTGGTAGGCTGGACAAAGCATCCCAAGGGTTAATATTAATGACAAATGATGGAGACCTAGCAAATAAAATTTTAGAATCGGAAAATGAGCATGAGAAAGAATATATAGTAACTGTGTTTAAGCCTTTTAATGACTGTTTTATAAAAGGAATGTCTGAAGGAGTGAATATTTGCAAAGCTACCACAAGACCTTGCAGTGTTAGTAGAGTAAGCGAAAATACTTTTAGTATTATTCTCACCCAAGGACTGAATAAGCAAATTCGCAGAATGAGCAGTGCTTTTGGATACAAAGTTGTAAGACTAGAGAGAATACGAATTATCAATATAAAAATTGAGGGGATAGAGGTTGGAATGTGGCGTTATCTTACAGATAGTGAGGTAATGGAATTGCAAAATGGATAGAATCTAATAATAAACATTCCCTTATTATATATTATTTGGTAAAATAGGAAGTGTAAATTAGAAGGTAGGGGAAGGTGTCTCAAATCAGAAAATATACTTTAAAAAAACTTTTATTAATAATAACGTTAGTTTTAATAGTATCAACTTGTGTAATTGTGCTAAATAAAAATCAAGAAGGTAAGAAAATTGCATTTTCTGAAAAATCAACTGAAGATATTGATAAGTATGCCAGTTCAATTAAATTTAATGGTAGTATTTTTGTTGCTCAAAAGGGAAAAGTATTGTTGTCTAAGGCATATGGTATGTCAAATAAAGAAGCTAGGATCCCAAATACTACTCAAACAAAATTTCTTATAGGGTCGATAACAAAACAATTTACAGCACTTTCAATTATGCAGCTGGAGGAGAGAGACTTACTAGATGTAAATGATAAGATTGATAAATATATAAGTGGCTTTCCTCATGGAAAAGAAATAACAATTCATCAGCTTTTATCACATACATCTGGATTACCACGAGAAATTCAAGATGAAATAAAACTTGATAGCATGCCAAAAACATTAGAAGAAGCATTAAATGTGTTTAAAGAGAAAAATATAGATTTATTATGTACTCCTGGCGAAAAATTTAACTATAGCAACTCTGGTTACATTCTTTTGGGGTATATTATTGAAAAGGTTTCTGGAAAAACATATAGTGATTATTTGCAGGAAAATATTTTTACACCACTAAAAATGGATAACTCAGGGTTTGGATACAATAGAAAAGAAAATAAAGAGTTAGCTATAGGATATACAGATCTTTTAGCAAAACAAGAAACTCCTAACGATTTATATGATTTTTCAATATGGCCTTTTTCAGCCGGAGGAATATATTCTACTGTAGATGATTTATATAAATGGGATAGGGCACTGTACACTGAGCAGCTAGTAAGTAAAAATACATTAAATACAATTTATACACCAGTAAAAGACGATTATGGATATGGATGGTATATTTCTAAAGATGTAAACAACACTACGTATTACCATGATGGAAAAGCATTTGGATTTTTAAGTCAAATTATTAGACAAGTAGATAATGATGCTTTTATTGTAGTATTAAGTAATGAAGATAACATGAGCTATGACTATATGTCTCAGCGGTTAGGTAATTTAATAGATAAATAAATTTCGAATTTCTTGTAAAATTCAGTGGTTCAAACTGTTGAACGGAGCAATTAGTAAATAGTAAAATTTTGACGAATAAACAGGTGTAAATGGTCCCTTTATATAGATACTAATTGTATCAACATAAAGGGACCATTTGATTATTTGGTTTTAAAAGTTAAGCAGTCAGTTTCTGAGTAGAGATTAACATTTTTGCCACTGACATCTATGGATTTAGCATTACAGAGATTATTAGAGTTATAGGTGCAAGTACCTACAATACAGGTAATTGCGTCACATTCATTACCCTTCTCGTTAATGCTATTTGTAAAATCGCTATAAACCCTGGAATCTAAAAAAGAAGCACAACAAGTGTCAGAATCTTTTTTTGCGCTTGTTCCACCAACATTAATTATGCTAGCAAAACATGTGTTTTCGTTATTATGGGAGCAATTTTCAACGCTACAGCTAATTTTCGACATTATATCTCCTCCTTAATGTATCTACTAAGAAGTTTAACCAAAATGGAAAGAAAATATTTATAATATAGGTTTTAATAATATTTTAAAAAAAATTTAAGCTTATTGAAAAATTAAGAGCTATTATACCTAAGAATGTGGTATAATTAAAATAATGTAGTAAAATAAACATGTGTGTTCTAGAGGAAATTGAGTTGTTATTAAAAAAATTAGGGAAATATTAAAGTTATATATAATTTTAAATCCCATTAAGGCATATGAAAAAATTAGGCTAGCATGCTGACTAGTTATTTTTTTGAGATGCCTAAATTGAAGAAAGAGGTGTCCTATTATAAATAAGGAAAATAAAACAGAAGCAACTAAAGTAGAGATTAAATCAAACAAACACCAAACACTAGAAGAAGTTACAATTTTAAAATTAGTTAAAAAAGATGGTACAACTATTGATGGTAAAATAGATACTGAAGATTTACAAAAGGTATTAGAAAAGGGTCTTTGGTTTGCAGAATGGAATAAAGATCTTAATAATTACTTAGCACAAAATTTAGGTAGTTATTATATTGAAGAAAAAAAATATAGAAGAAAGCAAAGTCTTCAATCTTTCATCTTAGATGTACATCCTAAAGCACCTGTTAGACATATCAATGGAGATTCTCTAGATAATAGAAAATCCAATTTGGAAGTATATAATCAAAATACAATTAATGATTATGAAGAATTAGATGAGGAAACTGTTGCCGTAATATTAAGAGATAGATATGGTAAAGAAAAATCAAGGACTTTCATTGATAAAGAAGACTTAAATAGAGTAGTTAATAATGGCTATACTTGGGTTTTATTTAAGAAAGAAACAGAGCCTTATGCTATAGCAAATACTCCTGAGGGCAAAATCTATTTAAACAGATATATAATGGGTACAGCTGAAGATATGGTTACTCATCCAATAAATCTTAATACATTAGATAATAGAAAAGCTAATTTAGAAAATAAAAGGGCCGATTTAGAATTTGTTAAACCGGGCGAAGAAACAGAAACTGAAAACTAATAAACATTAAAAAATCAGTATAGAAAAAAATCTGTACTGATTTTATTTTTTTGTTATAGGATCAGAAACAATTTTGATTTGAAATTGATTTGTTTTACCCATAATATAAGCTAGTTTAATTATAGATTTTTCTTCCTGGGTGATTTCTCTATTATACATTTTTTCAAATTGATTTATTAAATTATAAAAATCAATTTTATATTTTTGATCATTGGATCTTTTTAAATTTGTACTTTTATGAGGAATATACACCTTAGCTTTAATTTCACTGCTATAAATTTTTTTAAAAACTTCTGCGGTATAATGTGCATCATTAAATGCATTATGCAATTGTCCTTCAATGGGTATGGTTAGCAAATCAGCTGCATTACCTAACCCAATATTAATTCCCTTTTGACAATTAAGATTTTTAGAAGCACAGGCCTGAATATTTATGTATTCTGTTGGCACTATTGAGGGATCTAATCCATAATATTCTATATTTCTAAATAATTCTTTTATATCTACCATTCCCCATACGCAGAGGACACTAGAATCAGTTTTGACAAATTCTGAAAGTTCTTTATACATTTCTTTGAAGGATTTTCCCTTATCTAGATCATCCATTGTTATTCCAGTAAGTTCTTGTACAAAAGGATTAAGCCTAGTATATATTTCGGGTTTTACTATTACATCTAGGGCTCCAATTGTCTTGAAATTATCATCTAGCTTAACTGCACCTATTTGAATTATTTCAAAAGGACATTTAGGGTTTATTATATTTTTAGGCTCATTTTCAAAGTTGTAACCTTGATTAAATTCTAAATCAAATACTATATAATACATTTAATTACCTCTAAATTTGTTTATTTTTGAATGTGTATTATATATTATACCATTTATACCGATAAAAAACACATGCACTGTTTTTCTAGTTTAACAAAAAATTGAACAATCTGTAGAAAGTAGTTTATAATATAGATAGTATGTGTATTATATTTTTATAGGATTTTTTAGATATTGTGTTCTTGGTATTATTCGTAACGGAGTAATTATCAAATGAAGAAATAAAATATAATTAAAAAACAGTAATTTATTGAAGATAAGAGAGGAAGTTTTATATATGGGAAAAATATTAGTTTTAGCAGAAAAACCTTCCGTTGGACGAGAACTTGCAAAAGTCTTAAATTGTAGTCAAGGCGGAAATGGGTATTTAATGGGACAAAAGTACATTGTAACTTGGGCACTAGGACATCTTGTTACATTAGCTGGTCCAGAGGATTATGATCAAAAATATAAAAGTTGGAAAATGGAAGATCTTCCTATGCTACCGAAGGATTTAAAATTGGTGGTTATTAAAGAAACTTCAAAGCAATATAAGATTGTGAACGAACTTCTTAAAAGAGCTGATGTGGATGAACTGGTTATAGCCACAGATGCAGGACGTGAAGGAGAATTAGTAGCTCGTTGGATAATTCAAAAGGCGGGCTTTAAAAAGCCAATTAAGAGGTTATGGATCTCCTCCCAAACTGAAAAAGCAATAAAGGATGGATTTGCGAATCTTAAACCTGGGAGAGATTATGAAAACTTATTTTGGGCAGCACAATCAAGAGCAGAAGCAGATTGGCTAATAGGACTCAATGTTACTAGGGCCTTAACTTGTAAATATAATGCTCAATTATCTGCGGGAAGGGTTCAAACACCAACTTTAGCACTTATTGTTGATAGAGAAAATGAAATAAAGAAATTCATTGGAAAAGACTACTGGACAGTAAATGGTAAGGTGAATAATTTTACAGTAAATTGGTCAAGTAAAAATGGAGAATCACGTACCTTTGACAAGCAAAAGGCAGAAGATGTAGTTGCTAAGGTGAACAATCAAATGGGCACCGTGGTAGAAGTAAATAAAGCCTCAAAAAAAGAGCTTCCTCCACTTGCATATGATTTAACGGAGCTTCAAAGGGATGCAAATAGAAAATTTGGGTATTCTGCAAAGCAAACTCTTAATTTAATGCAGAGATTATATGAAAATCATAAGCTATTATCTTATCCAAGAACAGACTCGAGGCATCTTACTACGGATATAGTAGCTACATTACTTGACCGATTAAAAAGTATTGCCATAGGACCTTATGAAAAAGCTGCTAGAAATATAATAAAAGGTAGAATACAAACTACAAATAGGCTTGTAGATAATAGCAAGGTATCAGACCATCATGCTATAATTCCAACAGAGCAGCATGTGGATTTATCAAGCCTAAACAAAGAAGAAAGAAATATTTATGACTTAGTTGTAAAAAGATTTTTAGAAGTTTTAAGCCCAGCTTTCGAATATGAGCAAACTACTGTAAAGATAGAAGTAAAGGGTGAAAGCTTTTCTGCAAAAGGAAAAATAGTTAAATCAAAGGGTTGGAGAGAAATAAGCAGCTCAGATGATGGGGAAGAAAAAGATCAGTCTCTTCCACCAATAAATAAGGGTGAAGCAGTTAAACTTACTTTGGTTAGGTCTGTAAATGAAAAGACAAAGCCACCAGCTAGGTATAATGAAGCAACGCTGCTTACAGCTATGGAACATCCAGGAAAAGATATACAAGATGAGAGTTTAAGGGAAGCCTTGGATAACACCTCAGGACTTGGAACTCCTGCCACGCGCGCAGATATAATTGAAAAACTATTTAACATCTTTTATATGGAGAGAAGAGGTAAAGATATTTTCCCAACCTCAAAGGGAATACAGCTAATAGACTTAGTCCCACAAGAATTAAAATCCCCAGAGCTTACTGCTAAGTGGGAAAAACAGCTTCAACTTGTAAGTAAAGGAAAAGCTAATTCTATGAATTTTGTAAAAGAGATGAGAGAATACGCTTCAAAGCTTGTGAAGAACGTTGTAGGTTCTACAGAAGTATACAAACATGACAACGCTACAAGAGTTAAATGTCCTGAGTGTAGTAAGTATCTTCTTGAGGTTAACGGCAAGAGGGGTAAAATGCTCGTATGTCCAGATAGAGAATGCGGATATCGTAAGGGTGTTTCACAAGTTTCAAATGCACGTTGTCCTACTTGTCATAAGAAAATGGAGATAAGAGGAGACGGAGATAATAAGATTTTCGCTTGTGGCTGCGGCTATAGAGAGAAACTTTCAGCCTTTACTAAGCGTCGAGAATCAGAAAAAGGTGCTTTAGATAAAAAGGACGTTAGTAGGTTCTTGAATCAGCAGAATAAGAAGGATGAACCAACTGGTAATTCTGCTATGGCGGAGGCTTTTGCTAAGTTTAATTTAAAATAGTGGGGAAATTTTAAAAAAGGACAAAACAATAAAATATGATAGGTTGAAAGAAAAATGAGGTAAATAATAAATGGTCAAATGTATACTTTGTGTTAAAAAAATAAAATTTGCTAGAAAATGTCCAGCTTTAAATGAGGTTATATGCTCAACGTGCTGTGGAATTAAAAAAGGATTGGAAATAAAATGTACAGATGATTGTAAATATTTTGTTGAAAGTTATATTAAAGAAAATAAAAAACAGATAATGAAGTTAGTAAAAGAATCATTTAACAATGAAGCAGATGATATGTATCAAGATGGAAAAGTATTGAAATTAGTAGCTCCTTTTGAACAATTTATGTATGATAACTATTACAATAATAAAAACATTACTGATGATTTTATTTCTGATTGTTATACGAAAATGTTTTATTTATTAGAGGAAAAAGGAAATATTTATACTTTTAATGAAGTTGAAACTGAAATATTTAATAAATTTAGGATAATTGCTAAGAAAACTAATATGCCAATGGAATTACAAAAGCTTATATTAGTAAGAATGATGAAATCAGTAGATAGTATGACAGGTGGCATGTTTGGAAACCGAATGTATCTTGAACTTTTAAGAAATAATTTCACTGGAACGGGTATTGTTGCAGATGTTATGGGAAAAATGTGACAGAATGTTTGCGGAAATAAACAGTAAAGGGGAAATGAAACCTTGGCAAACCATAAATTAAAAGGATATATTTTAGATACTATTGATAATCAAATGAGGGACAATGATCCTAAATGTACAAATAAAGTTTTTGAAAAATTAATAAGTATTGGTTATACAGAAAATAGGGCGAAGGAAATGATTGCAGCAGTTCTAATAGAAGAAATGTATGAGGTTATGAAAAATAAACAGCCATTTAATGAAGAACGGTATAGTAGTAAATTATCTAAGTTACTAGATTGTGCAGATGAAGAAAGGGAAGAGGGATTAGAAGGGAATTTTGATGATGAAATCCCCCAAACTACTATAAGGAATGAGAACAAGATAGGTAGAAATTCTGTATGTTCTTGTGGCAGTGGAAAGAAATATAAAAGGTGTTGTGGAAAAAATATATAGTAGGAGTGTAGGAGTGTGATATTTTGCATTGCCAAATTCATTCTGAACAAGACAAAAAGATTTTTAAAATAATAAAAGATATTCCATAAGAGCTTATTATGCGAGGCGGTTATTGCAACATCAAAAGATAGGAAGGTAGAATAATATGGAAAAAACAATCTACAGAAACATTGCTAAGTTGAAAAATATTGACATGTTTTATTTTGATACAAAAACCAAAGGGCCAACTATTCTTTGTCTTCATGGAAGATGGGGAAGAGCAGAAACCTGGTATGATTTTATTAATCACTATGGAAAACAATACAGAATTATTGCACCAGATCAGAGAGGACACGGATTGAGTAGTAAACCAATAGCGGAATATACGACTGAAGAAATGGCTGAGGACATCATTGAACTATTAAATTTTTTAAAGGTAGATTCGGTTATTTTAGTAGGTCATTCCATGGGTGGAGCAGTAGCTGGGTATTTGTCAGCAGTATATCCTAAGTATGTAAAAGCAGTAGCTATACTTGACAAATCTGCATCAGGACCTGCAGAACCAAACAAGTTACCGTTAGATAAAAGTCAACTCAGTGACCCTTTGACAAAAGATTGGCCAATGCCTTTTGCTACACTAAATGAAGCAATGAGTTTTATTAAACAAGCTACGGATTCAAATTTGGGATATCAATATTTTATGAATAGTTTGGTGGAAACTGTAGAAGGATTTCAGATGCTATTTAGTCCTAAGGCTATGGCTATTGGCATTGCACATAATGAAGATTGGTTTCATCTATTATCAAACATAAAGTGCCTAGTACTGTTAATCAGATCAAAAAGTCATGAAGCAATACCAGACGAAGACCTTATAAAAATGCAATCTCTACTCCAAAATTGCATTGCCTATGAAATGTCACATCCCGACCACAACGTTCATTTAGGAAACAAAAAAGAATTTTATGAGTATTTTGATGAATTTCTAAAATTAATATAAATAAAGCTTTTGAATTTACATTTTTTTATATTGAATTATAGCAGAAAACCACAAAAGTACCCATTATTTTCATATGTATATTGATTAAAATAGTAAAAATGGAAGACTTTTGTGTTACAATGAATTACATACAATAGAGATTGCATATCTATAGCAGTTTATTCTGGAGAGTATGCAAATGTTACTATATATTAACAATTATAAAATATATTAAAAAAGAAAGAAGGTTTATAAAAATGGCAGTTAGCTTAAAAAAAGGTCAGAAAGTAGATTTAACAAAGACAAATCCAGGATTAGTAAAGGTATTAGTAGGACTAGGTTGGAGTACAAACAAGTATGACGGTGGTTCAGACTTCGATTTAGATGCTGCAGCATTTTTAACAGGGGAAAATGGAAAAGTAACTTCTGATGCAGATTTTATATTCTACAACAATGCAGAACATGCATCTAAATCAGTTAAACATATGGGAGATAACAAAACAGGAGCAGGAGACGGGGATGACGAACAAATACTCATTGATCTATCTTTAGTACCAGCAACTATTCAGAAGATTTCATTTACAGTAACAATTAATGAAGCAGAAGAAAGAAAACAAAACTTCGGACAAGTTTCAGATTCTTACATTAGAGTAATGAGTGGAGATGGAGTTACTGAGCTAATCAAATTTGATTTGGGAGAAGACTTCAGCATAGAAACAGCTGTAGTAGTCGGAGAACTATATAGAAATGGAGCTGAATGGAAATTCACTGCATTAGGTAGTGGATTTGAAGGTGGATTAGGAGCTTTATGTACTAACTTTGGAGTTAGTATTTAATATTTAACAATAATAAACTACTATGTACTTTAACTATTACATAGTAGTTTATTTAGTTTATAGAAGGTAGCATTGTGTTAAGTTAGCAACAATGTATTATAACCACATAACGAGGAGGAATATTAATATGGGAGTTAATTTAATAAAAGGTCAAAAGGTAGATTTAACAAAAGGTAATGCATCATTAAAGGCATTAATAGTAGGGTTAGGTTGGGATGGTAGCAATGGTGGAGACACTATTGATTGTGATGCATCAGCTTTAATGTTAGGTGGAAATGGGAAAATATCTAGTAGCAATAGTATAATATACTTTGGTAACAAGACAAGTAAGTGTAAAAGTGTAGTTCATCAAGGTGATAATCTTACTGGTGCAGGTGATGGTGATGACGAACAAATAGTTGTAGATTTAGCAAAAGTACCAGAGGATATATCTAAGATAGTTTTCGTTGTTAACATCTATAATTGTGCATCTAAGGGACAACATTTTGGAATGATTAAGAATGCATACATTAGAATAGTGGATAAATCAGCTAATAGTGAGTTAGTTAAATTTAATCTTTCTAATGATTACAACAACATGACATCTTTAATAATGGGCGAAGTTTACAGAAACAACGGAGAATGGAAATTCACAGCAACAGGGGAAGGTTCTACTGCAACTAGCCTAACAGATTTATCAGCAAAATATAACTAGATGGAACAGTGAACCCGACAGCTATATAATTAGCCTTGGACTAGTTAGGTGACTAAGACGGGTTACTCTCAGAATTTGAAGATAATATATTTAATGCGGTGGTATGAAGATTGAAATTCTTCAGCCAGCGTATTTTGTTTTTTTTTTGAGCCTGTAAATAATAATTTTGTGTAAACAGCCAATGCTACTAGTATTTATAAATTAGTATATCATTCTCCTGTATCGGAGCAATGGATTCTGTGAATGACAAGTGTTCGTGGCTATGTATATGTAACAAGCACATAATCATATTAATCTCTATTACGACCATTTACGACATAATATTACAAAATATCCATGAATAAAAGATGCAAAAACCTCAAATGGATGATAATATGGGTATACAAAGAGAAAAACTTACTTTGTATATTAAAATTTTGAAGGTGAGGTACAAAAAATGAAGAAAACTTTAAGAGCATTAATATTAACTTTAGGTATTTTAGTAACAACCGGAATAAGTTCAGCGGTGTACGCACAAGATCTTAGTACCCTTAATTGCACAGTTAAGTCAGGAGACAATTTGCAGCAGATATGTGCTAAGTATGGCTTTGAAGTTCCAAAATGTTTAACTTCTGTAGAGGGTTTAGCTATTACACCTTGTAAGACAGCACCTTGTAAGGCGACTCCAACAAAGGCAACACCTGCGAAGGCAGTACCTACAAAGGCAGTACCTGCAAAAGCAGTACCTGCGAAGGTAGCACCAGTAAAGGCAACAACAGCACCAACTTTAACTGAGAATAACAAATTAGAAAAAGAAGTAGTAGCATTAGTTAATCAGGAAAGAGCAAAACTAGGACTAGCTCCCTTAAAGGATAATTCGGATCTTTCAAATGTAGCTAGAACTAAGTCAGAGGATATGGTAGCTAATAACTATTTCTCTCATACATCTCCAACTTATGGATCGCCTTTTGACATGATGAAAAAATTCGGTATTACATATAATGCCGCTGGTGAAAACATTGCAATGGGTCAACCAACAGCAGCTTCAGTAATGACAGCTTGGATGAACTCTCCAGGACACAAAGCTAATATTTTAAGTGCTAATTACACTGAAATAGGAGTTGGAGTAGCAAAAAATGCAGATGGAACAATTTATTGGACTCAAGAGTTTATAGGAAAATAAATAATTAAGTATGGATCTGTGTTTCTAAATATTGGATTTTCCAATATAAGAAACACAGATTTTTTTGTTATATAAGACACTTTTAAATGGATAAGGTTGCATGAACTAATGACATATTAATCCAAATATTCCATGAATAAAAAAAGCAAAAGCCCCCTTTTCATGATAAAATGGACAAGCAAAGAAAAAACCATGTTTTTATATTTATCATGAAGGGGAGGAATAAAAGATGAAGAAAACTTTAAGAGCATTAATATTAACTTTAGGTATTTTAGTAACAACAGGAATAAGCTCAGCAGTGTATGCTGCAGATACACTAAATTACACAGTTAAGTCAGGGGATTATTTGTGGAAGATATGTGTTAAGTATGAGGTTGGAGTTTCAGAGGTTTTAGCTGTTAATCCTCAGATAACTAATCCCAACCAAATAAACATTAGCCAAATAATAAAAATACCAAACGTATCTGAGGATAAGAAATTTGAAAAAGATGTAGTAGCACTAGTTAATCAGGAACGATCAAAAGTAGGACTAGCTCCTTTAAAAGATAATTGGGAACTTTCCAGGGTTGCTAGATATAAGTCTGAAGATATGGCAAATAAAAATTATTTTTCTCATACATCACCAACTTATGGATCACCTTTTGACATGATGAAAAATTTCGGTATAAAATATATGGCAGCTGGTGAAAATATAGCAATGGGTCAACAAACTCCAGCTTCAGTCATGACAGCTTGGATGAATTCTGCAGGACACAAAGCTAATATTTTAAGTAAGAGCTTTACTGAAATAGGAGTGGGAGTAGCAAGAAATAAAAGTGGAACTATTTATTGGACTCAACAATTTATAGGTAAATAAATACATAATAATTAAATATGAATCTATGTTTCTAAATATTGGATTTTGTAAATGTTTAGAACATAGATTTTTTTTATGAACTTAAAGGCTTTGAAGTATAAAATTGCCATTAAGTTCATAGATTATTGCATGAATTTTATGTTACACTTAATAATATATTATTAGAAAGGATAGTGAGATGCAATGAAAATAATGAGAAGAATTGAAAGACAAATGAGTGACATAGAAGTTCTTGAACTTTTAAAGAAGGGTGAATATGGTATACTTTCTACTTGTGGTGAGGATAATCAACCTTATGGAATACCACTAAGTTATGTGCTTATAGATAAAAATATATATATTCATTGTGCAGGTGTTGGCACTAAACTAGATAATATCAGTGTAAATGATAAGGTGAGTTTTACAGTAGTTGGAAAAACAAAGGTTTTACAAGAGCAATTTAGTACAGAGTATGAAAGCGCTTTAGTTCTTGGACGAGCTATCCTGCTTACGGAAGAGGAAAAATATGAGCCACTAATGGAATTTATCAGAAAATATAGTCCCCAATTTATAAAAGAGGGACAGTTATATATAGAAAAAGCCAAGGAAAAAACTACACTTATTAAAATAGAAACATATAGTTTTAGCGGAAAGCATAGAGTGTAAAGAATATAAATGTATGAGAGTAATATTAATTAATTATATTAATAAGGGAGGTTATTACGGGAGTTAAAGGATTATAATAAAGTAGAGAGCGTGATAGAATGAAATTTTTAAGAAACATAGAAAATGGAGCCATAAACATTAAAAAAATGGGAATGGTTAAAGGGTTTGTTGTAGTACTTCTATCCATTCTGTTAGAGATGTTAGGACAAGTACCTATAGAAATTAAGAGTTTATTTTCTGGCAAATTTGAAAAAGCATTGCCTTATGTAAATTTTGTTTTTGGGGTGCTTTTTAAATATTATGTTGTTATTATTTTACTCAAGTGGCTCAGTAATTCAAGAAACGAGCAAAAACTTAAATATCACTTTAATCAAATGAGTTTTATTTTTACAGCCCTCATGATTATAGCATTCCGTTTGGTATTTGATAACAGTTTAACGTTGTGGGTTAGTAGGATATCATTACCAGGTTTTATAAATGTAGCCTTTGAGGAACTGACTGTTTCACCAATTTTATCAATACTTAGTGCTGCGGTGGTAGCACCTATATACGAAGAAATAATTTTCAGGGGAATCTTATTAAAAGGAATGTCCAAAAAAATAAATCCAACTATAGCCCTTGTGGTATCTGCATTATTTTTTGCAATAGTGCATTTAAACGTTCAGCAAGGCATAAATGCATTTTTACTAGGACTGGTTATTGGATTTATATATTTAACAACTGACTCAATTTATTTATGTATATTTGCACATTTCATAAATAACCTACTGGCTCTTTCCGTTTCTTCTAGGTTTGCATTAATAGGAGGGAAATATGCGCTGGCAATTCATGGAATGCTTTTTATTTTAGGCGTTATACTTTTAGTCATAGCTTGCATGGGGTATGAACAAAACAAAATTAGAAATGTACCGGAGATATATAATCAATTCATAGAAATATAGTTTGATTTAAATAAATAACTAGGTGTCACAGCATATCTCTACTCTACGATAATTAATATTGTCATAGGGTAGAGATTTTTTATATTATAGAAAACTATAAGTTTAAATACTTCTATTGTAAAATAGAATAGAAAGAAAATACTTTAGATATTATAAATCTTTTTTAATGATATAATGAATGTGAAAATTATGTAAAAAATAAAAAGTAGGTGTTCTTTTGAATCGAAAAAGTTTTCTCATAAATTTATTGCTTTTAGTTATTTTGGCAATGTTATTTGTAGGGTGCGGGAAAAATAAAGATAATAGTGAAAAAACCGTAAGTATGTATATGTGGGGAGGGAGCGAATCTATAAATAACTATATGGATAAGTGGGTAGCTCCTATATTAAAAGGCAAGGGCATAAAATTAAATAGAATACCAGTAACAGATATAAAGGATACAATAAATAAATTAATTACAGAGAAACAAGTAGGTAAAGATGATGGAAGTGTAGATATACTATGGTTAAATGGTGAAAATTTTAGACTCTCAAAGGAAAGCAAAATTTTATCAGAACCTTTTGTAGATACATTACCAAGCTATAATAAGTATGTTGCAGTGGATTCCCCCGATGTAAAATATGACTTTGGAGAAGAAACTAAGGGGCTTGAAGCGCCTTGGGGTAAGGTTCAATTTGTTTTTATATATGACTCTGAAAAAGTAAAAACTCCTCCTAAATCTTTTAAGCAGCTGAAAATATGGATAAAGGATAATCCAGGGAAATTTTCTTATCCAGTTTCAGAAGATTTTACTGGCAGTGCTTTTCTAAGACAAGGATTATTTGAATTGAATGGGGGTTATGAAAAATTCATGACAGATTTCAATGAAAAGGCCATGGAAGTGGCGTCAAAGCCATTATGGAAGTATCTTAATGAAATAGAACCTTATCTTTGGCAACAAGGGAGGACATATCCTGAAAGCCTTGCAAAGCTAGATAAGCTTTATTCTAATGGAGAAGTATGGATGACCATGGGCTATGATGAAGCAAGAGCAGAAAGTGAAATAAAGAAAGGAACCTTTCCGAAATCTACAAAAACCTTTGTATTGGATAGTGGAACCTTAGCTAACACACATTTTTTATCTATTCCATTTAACTCAAATCATAAAAGCGAAGCAAAGGAAGTAATAGATTTTTTATTATCTCCAGAAGCGCAAATAGCAAAGTTTGATCCAGATAATTGGGGCGATGGTCTCTCAATAGATATTAACAAGTTATCAGCAGAAGATGCTGAAAAAATAAATTCAATAGATAGAGGTCAATCAACGTTAAGTTTAAAAGAACTTCAAAGCCACAGAATACCTGAAATTAAGGCTGATTACGTAAAATTTATTGAAAAGGGATGGAATGATAATGTGGCAAAAAAGTAGACCGTATATATTAATTTTACCATCATTACTGATTATAGGTACACTATTTTTTGGAGGATTAATACTAGGACTACTGCAGAGTATAGGCTTCATGGATGTAGAAGGAAATTCACATTTTACAATAAACGCATATAGACAACTTATACTGTCAAAAGATTTTACAAATTCGTTAGTTTTAACTTTGAAGGTAGCGTTAGTTTCAAGTGTTTTATCTGGAGTTTTAGCAATTATTTTAATTAGATTATTATTTATATTAGGGGAAAATAGAAAAACTGCTATTATCAGAAAAGTTTTTCAGGTGCCCATGTTGGTACCTCATATTACTGCAGCATACTTAATAATGCTTTTGTTCATGAAAAGCGGTTGGTTATCTAGTATAGCTTATTTTGTGGGCATAACTAAAAGCATGGATGCATTTCCTAGTGTAGTTAATGATCCAATAGTTTAGGCATTATGTTAACTTATATATGGAAAGAGACACCATTTATAATGCTTATGATTTTTCCTATAATGAGTAGAATTCAAGACTCCTGGTTAGAAATAGCACAGGTTTTTGGAGCTAGGAGGCAAGAGTTTTTTAAGGAGGTAATATTCCCTTTAATTATACCAACATGGTTATCCTCAGTGCTTATAGTATTTGCTTTTACCTTTTCAGATTTTGAGGTACCCTATTTACTAGGTGAGACCTACCCTAAGTTTATTTCTGTTTATTCTTATAATATGTACTATAATGGACAACTTTCGGATAGACCAATGGCTCTAGCTGCAAACTTTATTTTAGCCGTTATTACAGCAATGCTTGGGGTTGTAGCATATAAATTAGCTAAACAAGGATATACTAAGGAAGCGAGATGGTGAAGTAACATTATGAAAAAGCAGAGCAAGGGTACATACTACATTACAATAGGAATTCTACTGTTAGCTTTTTTGTTGCCATTTATACCTTTGGTTATAAATAGTTTTGCTTATGACTTCAGATGGCCAAGGTTCATTCCAAGTAACGCGACGTGGAGGGCCTTCAAATATGTCTTTTATGAAAATCCAAATACTTATGAGGCAATTCTTAATACTTTAATTATTGCTATTTCTGTAGTTGTTATAGATATTATAATAGCTGTTCCAGCAGCCTTTTCCTTAGTAAGATATGTGTTCAAAGGAAAATTTATAATAAAAGCAGCTTTATTTGCTCCTATTATCATTCCACCTTTTACCGCGATTATGGGAATGTATGTAGTTTTCATAAAACTAGGCTTAACAGAATCTATATATGGGGTTATTTTAGCCCATATTTTACCTACACCGCCTTATATGCTAAAAGCTTTGATGGTAAGCTATGAAACCTTAGATACAGCATTAGAGCAGCAGGCAATGGTGCTTGGGGCTGGACCAATTTCTAGATTTATTTATATAAGTCTTCCACATATTCTTCCAGGTATGGTTGCGGGGGCTAGTCTTACTTTTTTAATTTCTATAAGTCAATATTTTTAAACCTTTTTAGTTGGTGGGGGAAAGGTCATTACCATAGCTATAGTAATGTTTCCTTTTATAAGTGGAGGAGACAATGCAATTGGTTCAGTATATGGGTTATTATTTTCTTCACTCGCAATAATAAATTTAATATTAATAGACTTATTGCTTAAAAAGTATTATAAAATGAGATATTTTAAAATTATTTAGGAGTGATTTTATGGCGAAGCTAGAGCTTAAAAATATATGTAAGAAGTATGAGTCTGAATATACTGCGCCGTTTTTGCTGACTGATATAAAGCTAACTATAGAGGAAGGAGAATTTTTATCGATTTTGGGTCCTTCTGGCTGTGGTAAAACCACAATATTGCGTATTATTACAGGAATCATAAAGCCAGATAGTGGTAGTCTATTTGTAGAAAATATAGATATTACACAAAAGCCAATTGAGAAAAGAAACTTTGCATTAGTAGCTCAACAGCCTTTGATATTTCCAAATATGAATGTTATAGACAATGTAGCCTTTGGGTTAAAAATGAAGGGCATTAGTAAAGGTGAAAGATTAGACCTAGCTGCTGATATGCTTAGTAAACTTGGGCTTAAGGGCCTGGAAAAAAGATTTTCCTCTCAGCTAAGTGGAGGAGAAGAGCAAAGAGTAGATATAGCTAGAGCACTAGTTGTAAAACCTAAAGTGCTTTTAATGGATGAGCCTTTTAATGCATTACATGAAGAATTAAGAATAGATATGAGGGAACTATTACATAATATACATAAGGAAAATAGGGTCACAACTATTTTTGTAACTCACTTTAAAGAAGAAGCAAATTTTCTTTCTGATAAAATCGTTATTATGTCGAAAGGGAAAATAGATGAAATAAATGTTTTATAAATACACCTTAAGGTAGAATTTTTTTAGTAGCCCACCTTAAGGGTACATTTTATAATATATTATTTTAATTCATTCATCATTTGTGTAGCTTCATTTTTTAATTGTTGAACTTCATTATCAGCAGCATCTTTTGTAGGATACCATCCCTTTTGTTTCATAGCGTCAAATAACTTATATTGAATATTTTGATTGTTTTTAAAGTTATCAACTAGTGTATTTCTTAAATTCTGACAAGAAGATTCTGTTATACCTGTACTGTAAGCAGAAATAACTTGTTTTTCTGTAGCAAGTAAATCCTGCATTAAATCTTTTTCGCTCATACTTGTATTCATGTTTTATCCCTCCATTTATATATTATTGATGAGAATCAAGGTAAGTTTTTAATGTGTTAAAGTTTTGTTTGTGTGTTTGACTAGCTTCATTGCAAAGGTTCTTTAAATTTTGGTCAGTGCACTGTGAGCCATATTCGTTAAACTTCTTATTAAGCAATGATTCATATCCTAACTGATCTTTAATAACTTTTAGGTTGTTGCTTTCTATTTGTTTATTAGTAGTATTCATCATATTTATTACCTCCAATTTTTTATTTAATCCACTACAAGAGTATTATCCGCCCTTTTTATTAAAATATAAGTGGTATTTTATAACAAAATTTAAATAAATTTAAGAAAATTTTAAGGTGACATTAATCAATTCTTAATAATACTAGTGTACAATAAATGTATAAACAAGGTTGAATTAGATGGGAGTGACAATTATGCCTACTATAAATATGCTTTCTTCAGCAGATAAAGTTAAAGGTCAAGGAGTAGGATCAGCTTATCTCGAGCAAGTAAATTTAGTGCAAAATGGATTAGATAAAGAATATAAAGTTATAATAAATAAGAGAGAAAGAACTGAAATAATGCATTATCATACTATTGATCTTAAACATTATTTAAGTGTGCCTTTTGCTAAAAAGAAAGGTGTAACAGTAGGGTACGTTCATTTTTTGCCTGAAACTATTGAAGGAAGTATTAAGTTACCTAAGTTAATTAAAAAAATTTTTTATAAATATATTATAAGTTTTTATAACAGTATGGATTATTTAGTTACGGTAAACCCCAATTTCATAACTAAGCTTGAGGCTTATAATATAGATAGAAAAAAAATTACTTACATTCCTAATTTTGTTTCAACTGAAAAATTTTATAATCTTTCAACAGAAGATATATACATAGCAAAAGAAAAATTAAAAATTGATAAGGATGCTTTTGTTGTGCTTGGAGTAGGACAGATACAAACACGCAAAGGTGTTATTGATTTTATTGATATTGCAAAGAAAATGCCTGAAGTACAATTTATTTGGGCTGGTGGGTTTTCTTTTGGAAATATTACGGATGGATATAAGGAATTAAAGAATAAAATAGAGCATGCGCCTAAAAATATTTTATTTACAGGAATAGTTGAGAGAGATTTGATGAATGATATATATAATGTATCAAATGTACTTTTTATGCCATCCTATAATGAGCTTTTTCCCATGTCGATATTAGAAGCAATGAATACTTACACTCCAATATTATTAAGAGATTTGGAATTATATGAGGATATATTATTTGATTATTACTTAAAAGAACATGATAATGAGGGCTTTATAAAGGCTATAGGTAAGTTGAAAAACGATTCAAGTTATTATGAACAGGCTAAAGAAAAAGCTATAAGAGGGCACAATTTTTATTCGAGAGAGAATGTACTTGCTATGTGGAAGGATTTTTATAAAAAGGTATATCGAACAAAAGGACGGTAAATTAATGAAAAATTATAAATTTAATGTTATTTTGGGGGTAGCCTCAGGAGTTATATTTGTTTTGCTTATTATTTTCACAAATGGTTGGATGGATTTAATTCATCAATTGAAAAATTTGCAAATTGAATGGATAATTGTAGCAGCTATTGCCATGGTGTTCTATTGGATTTTTGAAGCTAAAACATTGCAAAGCATTGTACTTTTAATGAAAAAAGACTATAAATTTAAAAAAGCATTTAAAGTTACTATGGTAGGACAATATTTTAATTCAATTACCCCCTTTGCATCTGGGGGACAGCCAATGCAGTTATATTCACTTACAAAACAAGAATTAGGGGCTGGTAGCGCTGGATCAGCGCTGATGATTAAATTTATTATCTACCAATCAGTATTAACTATATATTCTTTAATTCTTATACTTTGGAAGGCAAGTTTTTTCAAAACTAAAATGAGTAATCTATTTTATTTAATAGCTATAGGATTTACAGTTAATGCTAGTGTAATTGTATTTTTAATTATATTTTCAAAATACCGCAAATTAACACATAAATTAATAACAACTTTTTCGAAGATATTAAAAAAATTCAGATTAATAAAAGATATATCGAAGTTAGAAATGCACATAAATGAAAATTTAGACCAATTTCATGACAATATGGAGATAGTAAAGCATAGTAAGATAATGATGGCTAAGGCTGTTATTTATACAATGTTTCAACTAACAATAATTTTTGTTATACCTTATTTTATTTATCTTAGCTTTGGAATGAGTGGTGCTGGCATAGAAAGTATGATAGCCGGAACTGCGTTTGTAATGATGCTAACAGCGTTTATACCCTTACCCGGAGCGGTGGGTGGAGCAGAAGGTGCATTCTTTATGTTTTTTAGTTTGTTTTTTGCAGCGAATAATATAATGGCTGCTATACTATTATGGAGACTAATTACATTTTACTCCTGTATAATTTTTGGGTTTTATGCGTTTATGAAGGATTAAGTAGTACAGATTAGTAAGGTATATTAAACAAAATTTTGAAGGAAATCATAATAATTAAAGGGGGCTGATTATGAATATCGGAATTTTTACTGATGCTTATTATCCACAAGTAAGTGGAGTGGTTACTTCTACTTTTATATTGAAAAATGAGTTAATTAAACTTGGACATAGTGTAACCATTATTACAGTTGCACACCCAGATGTAGAAGAGGAAGAAGGTATAATGAGGTTGCCTAGCATACCATTCTTTCTTTTGCCTTCTCAAAGAGTTGGGATGATATATTCACGTAAGATTATGCTAAAGATAAAAAAATTAGATCTAGATATTATACATACACAAACAGAATTTAGTATAGGGATATTCGGAAGAATAGTTGCTAAAAAATTGGATATTCCTGTAGTTCACACCTATCATACTATGTATGAGGATTATATACATTATGTATCCCGTGGTATAATGCTTAAGCCTGCTTCGCAATTTGCGAAAAAGGTAAGTAAATTATATTGCAGAGATTGCAGTGCTATAATAGTGCCTACATTAAAAGTGAAAGATGCATTGCAGGAGTATGGGTTATTAAGACATATAGATATAATACCTACGGGAGTTGACATAGAACCTTTCAGAAGAAGTAATTACAATGAAGATCTTATACAAGATGAAAAAAAATCTTTTGGGATAGATGAAAATGAGCCAGTTGTATTATTTATTGGGCGCCTCGCAAAAGAAAAAAGTGTAGATATAATTATAAATAGTATGAAGGAACTAATTGTGAAAATACCAAATTGTAAATTGATGGTCGTAGGTGATGGACCAGAGCGTGAAAATCTAGAAGCTTTAGTTACGGAACTAGATATTGAAAAATCCGTAGTATTTACAGGTGAAAAACCTTGGGCAGAAATTGGTAGGTATTATCAGATGGGAGATGTTTTTGTAGGTGCTTCACTGACTGAAACACAGGGATTAACATTTACTGAAGCTATGGCGGCACAGATTCCTGTGGTAGCTAAGTATGATAAAAATTTAGACGACTTAATTCAAGATAAAATTAACGGAAGAATTTTTTATGAAGATGAAGAGTTAGCTGAAATATTATACGAAGTTTTAATTGATAAAGAGGAATGTGCCACAATGGTGGAAAATGCTTATGATGGAATAGAGGAATTATCCTCTAAATGCTTTGGGGAAAGTGTCGAGAAAGTTTACATGGAAGTTGAAAAACAAAATTATATGTTACAAAATCAAAATGTAACATAATTAATTTTAAATATATAGCTGCTTTACTCTTGAGTTGCAGGGGCAGCTTAATAATTTTATAAATAAACATTACAAAATATTATTTTTGTAATATAATAGACTAGATAGATAAGAACATTTAAAAGGCCATTATAATATGCGGGGATATAGCTCAGCTGGGAGAGTACTTGAATGGCATTCAAGGGGTCGTGGGTTCGAGTCCCATTATCTCCACCAAAGAACTTCATGTAAATTGGTTGGACTTGCAATAGCCTAATAAATAAAAAATATCTGATAATATAAGTTTTTTAAATTATATTATCAGATATTTTTATTTTTGATGTTTTTTTATATATTTATCCTATAATATTTGTTTTTTTGGTACAATGAGATAAATACAAAAGAAATGGAGCGAATAATAATGAAAATACTTTATTATGATTGTTTTTCAGGTATTAGTGGAGATATGAATTTAGGGGCATTGATAGACTTAGGTATAGATGAGAAATATTTAATAGATGAATTAAGCAAACTAAATCTAAATGGATATGAAATGAAAGTATCGAAAGGCATTAGAAAAGGCATAGAGGGTACTAAGGTGGATGTAGTTTTACAAGAGCATAATCATGAACACATTCACGATGAAAACGAACATGGACACTTTCATGGACATATGAGCGATAATCATAGCCATCATGAGCATCGAAATCTTAAAGATATTGAAAAAATTATAGATTGCAGTGAGTTAAGTTTTAAAGTCAAAGAATTAAGTAAAAGAATGTTTATGAGGGTTGCACAGGCTGAGGCAAAGGTTCATGGAAAAACTTTATATGATGTTCATTTCCACGAGGTAGGCGCAGTAGATTCTATTGTGGATATAGTAGGAGCTGCTATTTGCATAACTCATTTAAATGTTGATAAAATAATGAGCTCCTCCATAGAACTTGGTGGTGGGTTTGTTAAGTGCGCTCATGGAATTATACCAGTACCTGCACCTGCTACTGTGGAAATTTTAAAGGGGATTCCAGTAAAACTTGGAGCTGTTCCTTTTGAAACTACAACACCTACTGGGGCCGCAATTCTTGCAGTTAATGTTTGCGAATTTAAAGACAATAATAACTTTATTGTAAATAAGATTGGCTATGGCATAGGTAACAGAGATACTGAAATTCCTAATGTACTAAGAGTAATGCTCGTAGAAGAGAATAATTTGTCTAATATTCATGAGGTAGAAAATGTAGATAGTGTAACTCAAGAAATTGTGGAATGTAACATAGATGATATGAATCCAGAATTATATGAGTATATAATAGATAAGCTTTTTAATGAGGGAGCTTTGGATGTATACTTAACTCCAATTATAATGAAAAAAGGCAGACCAAGTGTAAAAGTAAGCGTCTTGTGCAGCTCAGCTAAATTGGATAAGATAAAAGAATTATTATTTAAACAAACAACTACCTTTGGTGTAAGAAGTTTTAAGGTAGATAAAACTATGCTCCAAAGAGAATTTATTAAATTAAACACTAGTTACGGCGAAATTACCGTGAAAGAAGCTTACTACAAGGGTGAAAAGATAAAAAGCAAGTTAGAATATGAGGAGTGTAAGAAAATAGCTCAAAGTATGGGAATACCTATAAGTGAAGTATATAAAAAATTAACAAATGAAATCTAAAATATAAAAATTTGAGTATTGATACTATGAGAAGCTTAAATTTAAAAAGGTGGGAAATATATGAATTCAGAAGAGATGAAGAAATTTCTGAGGTCCATAAAAAGTGGCGATATATCCATTGAGGACGGCATAGATAAATTAAAAGATTTGTCATACTCTGATTTAGGATTTGCAAAAATAGATAATCATAGAGAACTTAGAGTAGGGTATCCAGAAGTCATATATTGCGAAGGTAAAACTGTGGAGCAGATAAAAGGAATAGTTAGTCTAATGCTTACTAAGGATGTAAATATTCTTGGCACAAGAGCCTCTAGGATAATGTATGAAGGGGTAAAGGAAGTATGCAATGAGGCTAAGTATAATGAACTGGCAAGAACAATTGTAATTAAAAAAAAGGAAGTAGAAATTTCAAGTACCTATATTGCATTAGTAACAGGAGGAACTTCTGATATACCAGTAGCGGAAGAAGCTGCGATTACAGCTGAAATATTTGGGAACAAGGTTGAAAGAATTTATGATGTAGGTGTAGCAGGTATTCATAGGCTATTTGAAAATCTAGATGTTATAAGACGTGCTAGGGTAGTTATCACTGTAGCAGGTATGGAAGGAGCCCTAACTAGTGTGGTAGGAGGCCTAGTGGATAAACCAGTTATAGCGGTTCCAACTAGTGTAGGCTATGGAGCTAGTTTTAAGGGGCTTGCTGCACTATTATCCATGTTAAATAGTTGTTCTAGTGGAGTTAGTGTTGTTAACATTGACAATGGCTTTGGAGCAGGATATCTAGCAAGTATTATTAATAAACTATAAGATAAAATTTAATGTTATATGGTGTGGATTACCTCTTTTTCTAAAATAAGGTATGAAACACCATTTTTACGTTACCAAATTTAAATTCTTATATAAATAAATTATAATATTATGGTGAAAGAATGTAGGGGTGTGGCAGATAGTATATAATGAGCTTTACAGAATCTTAGTTTATGTAATGAAAAATTCCCGTAAGCAGCCCAGGAAGGGTTGCTAGCACTTCTGAGACAGGACGTCGAATAAGTGCGTTAGGAAATTTTTCATGGAATAAACTTAGATTCTGTTAGCGAATTCTTTACTATCAGAACATCCTACATTCTTTCACCATCATGGAGTGATTATAGAGAGATAGCATTATATACATTCTCATAAACCTTAAGGGTATTCTGTGCCGTACTTTGCCAAGAAAATTCCTCTGCTCTTTTTAAACCCTTATGACTTAATTCTTCTCTTAGGTTTTCGTTACTGAGCAAGTTTCCTATAGCCAAAGATAGCTCTGAGATATCATAGGGATTTATTAAAATTCCTGCGTCGCCCACTACTTCTGGAATAGAGGTAAGGTTAGAAGCAATTACAGGAGTGCCACAATTCATTGCCTCGAGTGGAGGGAGTCCAAAACCTTCGTAAAAAGAAGGATATACAAAAGTATCGCAGCAATTATAAAAAATAGGTAAATGTTCTTCTGGTACAAAACCAGTGAAAATAACATCATTGCATATTTTCAATTCATTCGTAAGTTTAACTAACCTTTGACTAGAGTCTTTATAGCCACCTACAATAACTAATTTATATTTTTTATTTAAATCACTATATATTTTGGAAAATGCAGTTAATACTGATACTACATTCTTTCTTTCACTAAATCCACCAAGGTAGAGTATAAAGGGATCTACTATATTGTACTCATCGCTTAGAAAATTCTTACAGAGGACTTTATCTAAAGGGGTATATTTTTTATCTGCAGCCAGTGGAGTCACAAAAATCTTTTTTTCATCTATAGGGAAAAATTTAAGAATATCCCGCTTTGAAAATTCCGATACAGTAATTATTCCATCACAACCACCTATAATTAAAGGCATCTCTTTTAAAAATTTCAATAAATATCCTTTTCCTACTGTTTCGGGCATTACGTATGGAATTAAATCATGTATAGTAATTATCTTTTTGCAAGATATTTCCTCAGAGTAACCTATACCGTTTTGTGGCATATGATATATGTCTATTTTTTCACTAGACAAATTGGCTGGAAAATAGTGATCTTCAAAAAAACGTTGATGTTTTTTAGAGGTCATTACTATTTTGCAGTTTTCTTTTTTTATACTTTCATAATTATTACCTGACCAATAAATATGGTAGTTATTTGTAGTATCTATGTTAACTAAATTTTTAAGTACATTTTCTGTATAAGTTCCAATGCCAGTGCCACTATAGAAATTGATACCTCTAGCATCAATTGCAATCCTCATGGGATTCACTCCTTATAATTATTAGAAAAATCCTGCATTAACAATTTAATTATCTTTTAAAAGATAATATATATTAATATATTATTTTTACTCAAAAAGTGTGCTATTCGCATAAATTTAAATAAGCACAAATTATTCAGTGTGTTCATATACTACAATAGAACAATATTTCGGAGGCATGCATTTGGAAATCCAGGAATTAAAGCAGTTAGTAAAAGACAGTTATTCTCTTTGTATTAACGATATAGAGAAAATAAAAAATGTATACAGAATAGAAACTCAAAACGGGATGTATTGCTTGAAAATCATTAATTATGACTTTAAGCATTTTTTATTTATTATTGGTGCAATAAAACATTTGCAGGGCATGGGTTTTCAAAACATACCTGAAATTATTGGGACTATTGATAATAAAGAGTATATAGTACTTGAGAAAAAATATGCTTATTTAACACCTTGGTTAAATGCAAGAGAATGTAATTATGATAATCCTGTAGAAATAAAACTATGCACCTCAAAGCTTGCAGACCTTCATAAAAAAAGTTTGAATTTTAAAGTTACCCCGGAAATGAAACCAAGAATCGGATGGCTTAAATGGATAGAAACTTTTAAAACAAGGCAGCAGGAGATATTGGATTTCAAAAGAAGAATAAATGAAAAACAAAGTATTACGGAATTTGATAAAAATTATTTAATAATAATGGAGGAAGAGTTATCACGGAGCAGTAGATCAATAAATAATTTATGCAAAAGTGAATATATAGATAAAATGAAAGAGGAAATTAAACATAGGGGATTCTGCCACCATGATTATGCCCATCATAATGTATTGATAGAAAAAAGTGGAGGCGTGAACATTATTGATTTTGATTATTGTATCCTAGACACTCATTTACATGATTTAAGTAGCCTTCTTATACGAAGAATGAAAAATGGAAAATGGAGCCCCGAAAATGCACTTTTGATAATGGATGAGTATGATGCTATAAATTCCATATATAAAAGTGACATAGAGGTAATGGCAGCATTTATGGAATTTCCTCAGGAGTATTGGCAAACAGGAATTCAATATTACTGGGAAAAAAAGGACTGGGGTGAAGAGTTTTTCTTAAAGAAGCTGGAAAAAATTCATGAGGATAGCGTGGATAGACAGATTTTTATTGAAAAATTCAGTAAAATAAAATATGGGAGGTAGTATTGTGGGGAAAAACAAAGAGGACATATTCAATGATGAGAGTGAAATTGACATAATACAGCCGCAGGATTCTACTGTAGAGGAATATGATATGAGACTTGACAGGATGATAGAGGAGGTTAAAAAATTAAAAAAAATTAAAAAAAGACAAAAGAAAATAAGAGAGTTAGAGTTTGAACAAAAGGAGATTTTAAAGAAGATGGATAAAAATTATAAAAAGAATAAATAGTAATTAGCTAATAGATAGCAAATTCTAATAGATATAATTAGAGGTGATGCCATTGGCGATAAGCATCTATAATGAATTTTCTGACTATATGGTGTTTAAAGGTATTAATAATGTAAATATCAATGACTTTAAATATAAAAATATAGAGGTAGATATAACCGAAGAATTAATAATAGAGCAGTTTGGAGCTATTTATGAGTTTCATAAAAAATCTTTGGGGTTTAATGGATATTTAAGGAATAGGTTAAATAACAATACAGGAAAGATCGTGGAAGAATATAAGATTTCTATTAAAAAGTTGGTTAAGGACATAAATAATATTATTAGAGATGGGCCTAAAAATTCTTTTGAAGAATTAATTATTAAATATGGAGAAGGAGTTATAAAAAGAGGGGAGGCGTGTATAAGAGCAGTATATCAAACAGATTATATAGGTATTATAACAAGAAGTATGAGAAGAGGTGAAATATGTTTAGGTAATACAGATTTTCAAAACCTACGAAAAAATTATTCTATTGACGTAGTTAGTTTTGAAGATTGTTGTTATAACATGGTGGAAATGGATTGTTTCAATTTGCTTAGTAAATTAAGAAGAAAAGGATTGGAACTTGATTTTCAAAGACTTACTCGCCAATTCTGTTATATTGAAGGACTGGATGCAACTAGTTTAGAATTTATAATAGCTTTAGTTTCTTACCCTTATGAATTTATGAAATGTTGTAATAAGTATAGAGAAGATAAAAATAAGGATCATGAGGACAAATTTTCTAAGAAACTTCTAAAAGCCTTAACTCAAGATGGAGATTCTTTATTTTAAATAAGAAAGGTCATAAGTAAAAACACAATACATCTTTGAAGAAAATGTATTGCTGTGAAGGGTATGATTTAAAGAGGTGAGAACATGTTAGACGTTAGATATAAAGATAGGGCTTATTTAAGCAAATATGATTTAAATGTAGATTTATTTAGCGAATTTGATCTATTTGTGAGCGATGTTATTCCAGTAAGAAAAGTATTTATACTTAATACCGACAAAGGTGATAAGGTTTTAAAAAAAGTGAGCTACAATACTTCCCGACTTGAATTTATTAATTATGGTATTGAGTATATTAAAAACAATAATTTTAGTAGAATTATTGGATTTGAAAAGACAAAAGATAAACTCATATATGTTCCTTGGAAAGATGATATATATTGCATCATGAATTTAATAGAGGGTAGGGAGTGTGAGTATAGCAATCCAGTAGATCTTATGATAACATCTAGAGCACTAGCTGAGCTTCACAGGGCGTCGGAGGGAATTATAAACGAAGAGGCCTTTCAAATGTTATTAGTAAAAAATCAAAAACGGAATTTATGTGGTAGGGTAATAGAAATTTTTAATAAAAAACTAAAAGAACTTATGTTTTTTAAGAGTATAGCAATGCTATATGAAAATAAAAATGAATTTGATAATATATTTTTAGAGCATGAAAAATATTATGAAGATAATATAATACAAAGCATAAAAATTTTGGAACAATCTGAGTATTTTAATTTATGCGAGGAGAAAGAAAAGATTGTATTTTGTCATCATGACTTAGCTCACCATAATATATTAATTAATGTGGAACAAGTTTATTTCTTAGACTTTGATTATGCTGTGGTAGATTTAAAGGTACATGATATTTGTAATTTTATAAATAAAGCTATTAAAAATTTCGCCTATGATATAGAAAAATGTAATACAATAATAAATGAATATACACAAATAAATCCAATAGACCATCGGGAACTAAAGGTATTGTACGGCATGCTTAGTTTTCCAGAGGATTTTTACGGGATAGCTAGAGATTATTACACAAGGAAAAAACAGTGGAGTGAAGAGGTGTTTTTAAACAGATTAAAAAGCAAAGTGGAATATAGAGAGGATAGAGAAGTGTTCTTAGAGGCTTTTAAGAATTATTATAATTGTTAGTGAAATCTCCCCCTATAGTGATAATACATTACAGGGGGAGATTTGATTTTGAATTTTTAATAAAGCATCTTAAAAAGTTATTTATTCAATAGTATATTTCCATAAGCTTTTAGAGTAGAGCATGCAGTATGTTCCCAAGTTAGATTAGAGGCTCTTTTTAACCCTTTAGTTATAAGGGATTGTCTTAAGTCATTATCAAGCAATACATTATACATTTTTTCACTTAAGTCAACAATATCATAAGGATTTACAAGCAGCGTTGAATCTTTAACTATTTCAGGAATAGAAGTAACATTGGAGGCAATTACAGGAACTCCACAAGCCATTGCTTCAATTGGTGGTAATCCAAAACCTTCATAAAATGAAGGATATACAAAGAGCTCACAAGCATTATACATGAAGGGGATATGATCCATAGATATAAACCCTGGGAAAATTACCTTATCTTCAATGTGCAGCTCTTGTGCTCTTTTTTTATACATATCATATGATTTACCTTTGCTACCTGCAATGACGAGTTTCATATCTTTTTTTAGTTTTGGTAAAAGTATGCTAAAGGATTCTAGTAATCCAAGAATATTTTTTCTAGGACTAAATCCTCCGATATATAGAATATAATCTCCAGATATAGAGTAATTTTTTTCAATAATTAATTTACTAAGAGTTTTATTATAGGGTTTATAAATATCCTCACTAGCTAAATAAGTTACATATATTTTTTCTTTTGGAAAGTTAAATGCTTCAACAATATCTTGTTTTGAATATTCAGACACAGTAATTATTCCATCGCATAGGGAAATAATATCCGGTAATTTTTCATTAAAAATTTTTAAATATTGCTCGCCAACTGTTTCTGGCATTTTATAGGGGATAACATCATGCAGCGTAATAACAAAAGGGCATTCTTTGTCTTTAGGTAAGCCAATACCGTTTTGAGGAACGTGGTATATGTCTATATATTTGTCTATTAATGGGTTGGGAATATTCACCTCATTCCAAAAGTTATTTTCATTTTCTTGTTTAATGTTTTTAATGTGAAAATTTTCTTTAAAAGGTATATCTAGCTTACAATCGTTTGGTACAAAAAGCGAGTAATCATTACAGTTGTCTATTTTATTTAAAGAGTGAATTAGTTGGTAACAATAAGTTCCTATACCAGTTCCCCTATACCATTTTGCAGCTCTAGCATCAATTCCAATTTTCATTTTAAGACTCCTTAAATACTGATTAATATATGAATATACTTTATTATATTAAAAGAAAGCATAAATGTTATTAAAACATATAAGATTATATTCTAAAAAAAAATATTAGTAATATAAATTATAAGGGGGGGGATGAGTAACATGATGAGGGAATTTGAAATTGAAAGACAATATGGTATTAAAATAGAAAGTATACGTCCAAACAAGGGAGTATATTTTTTAAAGACAGATGATGGAGCTAAATGTCTAAAGAAAATCAATTATGGAACACAAAAACTTTTATTTGTATACGGAGCCAAAGAACATCTTGCAAATAATGGATTTGACAAGGTTGATAGATATTTTTTGAATACTGAAGGCAATCCGTATGCCTTAGTTAATGAAGATATTTATACTCTATCGGCGTGGATAGATGGTCGCGAATGCGATTTTCATAATGAGGATGATTTAATTTCCGCTGCAAAAAAATTAGCTTATATGCATATTGCATCTAAGGGATATGAACCACCAGAAAATAGTAAGCTAAAAACAGATCTTGGAAGATGGCCACATTTAATGGAAAAGCGAATAAAGTCCTTTGACAAAATGAAAGACATGATTAGAAAAAAGAAGAATTTTAAAACTGATTTTGATATTAACTACATTAAGAGTGTTGACGCTCAAAAGGAACTCGGCAAAAGAGCTATGGCTATATTAGATGATTCATTGTACTTTGATATATGTAGGCAAACAGAAGAAGAAAAAGGGTTTTGCCACCATGACTATACACACCATAATATTATTATTGATAAAAATAATGATGTTAACATAATTGACTTTGATTACTGCAAAAGAGAAGTGAAAGCATTTGATTTATCTAATTTTTTAATTAAAGTGCTTAAGAAGCAGGATTGGGACATAAAATATGCTGAAATAATTTTACAAGCATATAGTAGTGTAAATCCTCTGTTAGAAGAAGAGTATCGACTTATATATGCATTTTTAGTATTTCCACAACGCTATTGGAGGCTTTGTAATAGATATTATTATAATGAAGTTACTTGGATTCAAAATACCTTTAACAAGAAGATGGAGGAGTTAATTTCTGAAAAAGAAAAGTGCATGGCATTTATTGAAGAATATAAGAAAGTCTTCAATCAGAAGTAGCATATATAATGTTATATATTAAAGTTATGTAGATATAATGTTTACATAACTTTTTTACTTTCACCTATTAACTATATTTTCATAATATATATTACAAGCATAAATATGGAGATGATATTGTGAAAGTAGGAGACATTGTAGTAAGAAAATCTTATGGTGGAGACATTACATTTAAAATAATAGACATTATGTCTGTAAATAATACGGACGTGTATTTACTTAAGGGAATAAATTTAAGAATTGAAGCAGATTCTTTAAGTGAGGATTTACTATTAGTATCAGAAAATAACATTGGTGAAATTGACAAGGTTTTTAATAAAAAAGTAAATGCAGCTATTAAAAGAATATTAATGAGCAGGATTAAAGGAACTAGGGGGTCCACCATAGATATTAATGGGAAAATCAAAGACCTGCAGTTAAAACAAGAAAAATATAAAGAATACAAAGAATATAAAAATAAAGAAATGGTTTTTGGAAGACCAGGAAAAATACTACATGTTGATGGAGATGCAGAATATTTAGAGGTTTGCCTAAAAACTTATAAGCAGCTATCCTTAGATGCTGTTGGAAGAGTAATATCAGAAAAAAACCAGCCAATTGAAATAGTAAATTTAGTTAAAGAAGTCAAACCAGATATAGTAGTAATAACAGGTCATGATGGTATGATAAAAGGAATAACTGATTATATAAATTTAAATAGTTACAGAAATTCAAAGTATTTTGTAGAGTCGGTTATAGCTCTTAGATCTTATAATAGTAACTATGATGATTTAGTTATATTTGCAGGAGCATGTCAATCTTGTTATGAGGCAATTTTAGATGCCGGTGCAAATTTTGCTTCTTCTCCAAATCGTGTGTTAATCCATTGCTTGGATCCTGTTCTAGTAGCGGAGAAGATAGCCTATACAAATATAGAAAATGTTGTAGCCATAGAAGATGTTATACAGAACACTATAACGGGACTCAAGGGCATAGGTGGATTACAAACTAGAGGCAAATATAGAGAGGGATTTCCTAAGTCTCAGTATATATAGGTAGCTAAGGCATGCTGAAAAAATACATGATTATTATTTTTGAAGTACCTAAACAATCTCCCATATTTTGTATGGGGGCTTTGTTTATAAATCTGAATATATATATAATTAAAGGAGATACTATGAAGGTTAGTATTTAAAATATCACGTAATTTAAATATATTAGCGTCTTATAATGCGAAGCTTCATAAAACAGAGATAAATCAATTCTCTGTAGAATAATCCATAAAAATGTACTTTGTTAACATAAAATTAACATTGACAAAATTGTTATATTAGTGATAAAATGATAAGTTTGCTTGACAAAAATAAATATACCGTGTATAATATATAATGTGGAGAGAAGGTGTTTACTTGGAACAGATAAATGTACTGACTTCAATAAAAGATGAAATTGAAAGTCATGTTGGCGAAAGAGTAACATTAAAAGCTAATGGTGGAAGACGAAAGATTCTTGTAGATAATGGAGTTATTGAAAAGACATATACAAGTATTTTTGTTATTAGATTAGAAAATGACACCCACAGAACAGTGACATATAGTTATTCAGATGTTTTGACAAAAACAGTTCAAATAGTTTTTGCAGGATAAAACGGTACTGTACCTCGGTATCGTTTTTTTACAATTATAAATGAATTAGGCATATATAAATTAACAGAGCATATATTAAATAGAATGAATTTCGTTATTAATAACGAAATTCATTCTACATAATATATGTTTTTTTTATTTTATTGTAAAATTATGATGAATTTTGCAATACGATTAAATAAATGGAATATCATATTTTCTTTACTAATTCTATATATATTAATAGTAAGTATTTTAGGAGGGTAATAGCTCATAAGCGTTGCCACAATAGAAATACAAGGAGGTATAGTATGGAGATAAATTTAATAAGAGAAAATATAGAGTACGAACAACTGCTAGGAGAAAATACTGCTGATACAGTAGTAAAAGAAGAATATGTAATACCAGATACTCATCCAGATGTTAGAGAAATTCTTATGTTAGATGTCAAAGCCGTTATAAATTCTAAGGAAATAATTGAAGATAAGGTATATTTAGAAGGACAACTTCAATATAATGTACTTTATATTTCAAAGGATCAAGAGCGCACTGATGTGGAAAACGTTATGTATAGTTCCAAGTTTTCAAATACAATAGCTATATTGGGTGCTAAACCTGAAATGCTTTGTGATGCTGAGTGTTTTGTAGAACATATGGAGTGTAAAATAGTTAATGAGAGAAAAATATGTCTAGAAGGTATTTTGAAATTAAAATCTGAAGTATATAAAAGTTTTAGTTTTCAAATAGTTAAAGATATTGAAGCCGTAAAGGATGTTCAATATTTAAAAAATCCAACTAGTATAAATAAAATTACAAGGAGTTTTAATGGGGAGCTTATTGGTAAAGCTAATATAAAAGTTCCGAATGACAAACCTGAAATTGCTAAAATTATAAAATATGATGTTAATGTTCATAAGAAAGAAGTTAAACTGTATGAAGGGAAAATTCAAATTAATGCCTTTGCATCTATTAATATAATATATAAGGGAAGAGATAGCAGAGAGTTATTTTATATTGAGCAGGAAGTTATGTTAAATAAAGAGTTAGATTTTGAGGGTGTAAACCCTTATATGGACAATTATACAGACTTTAGAGTAGATGCTATGGAATATGACATTAAGGAAGACGATTTAGGAGAAAAAAGAATTATTGATATAGAGTTTTTAATTAAAACAAATACAAGGGCTATGCACAAAGAAGATGTGGATATGATTGAAGATGTATATTCACCAACTACAAAGCTTGAGATGGATAAAAAGGATTATGGACTTAATGTAATGCAAGGACAATTATTAACTGAGACATTGGTTAAAGGAGATATAGAATTAAATGCTAGTATGGCGAAACCTAGCAAGGTTATTATGTGTAATGCTAGCGTTTGTGTAACAGACAAAAAAGTTATTGAGGATAAGGTTATAATTGAGGGCATAATGAATGTAACCGTATTATATAGAAGCGATGATGAAGAAAAATATCTTTCCGCTGTGTCTGATGAGATTCCTTTCACCTGTGGTGCTGAGATATTAGGCACTAAGATAAATATGAGCAGTGTGTGTAAGGTTTCACTAGAGAATATAAATGCAGATATTGAGGTTGGAAATATTGCAGTTAGAGCTGTAGTGAAAGTATATACAAGAGTAAATTACATGGTACAAAAGAAATTTTTAGTTGATGTTTACCCTATAGAAGCTGAAGTGCCTAAGAAAAAAGCTAGTATTACCATTTATGTAGTTCAATCTGGAGACACCTTATGGAAAATTGCTAAAAGGTATAATACGACAATGCAAGAAGTTGCAAGGGTTAACCAATTAGAAGAGGCTAACGTTATAAAAGTATCGCAAAAACTAATAATACCAGGTAGAATAATTATATAGGCATATTTTAATAAATAACAAGTCAGTATACTAGTATATTTGACTTGTTATTTATTTTATAAGTGCCTTATTTTAAATTATATGTAGCAATATTAAATTTGTTGTAATATACTAATTTTATTAACAATATTTCACAAGAAAAGGCTAAGCTTATATAATTCTCTGAATTATTGATTAAGTAGCTTTAGTGGATTAACAATAAAGAGTTGGAGGAAAATCATGTTAGTAAAAGCTTATGGAAAAATAAATATATCTTTAGATATAGTAGGTAAAAGAGAAGATGGATATCATTTGCTAAAAATGATCATGCAGAATGTAGACTTATATGATTCTATGTCATTTCAAAAATGCAATAAAGGTATTAATATAAGCTGTAATAAACCTTACATACCTACAGATGAGAAGAACTTAGTATATAAGGCTGCAAAACTTTTCATGGACACTTATAATATAAGCCAAGGTGTAAATATTTATCTCAAGAAAAACATTCCTGTAGCAGCAGGTATGGCAGGCGGTAGTGCGGATGCAGCAGCTGTTTTTAAAACATTGAAACAATTATTTACAATAGATATAGACGACAATGAGCTTATGAACTTAGGCGTCAAAATAGGTGCAGACGTCCCATATTGTATAATGGGTGGAACTGCTTTGTGTGAAGGTATAGGAGATATTATTACGCCCCTTGCACCTTTCAAAAACCAAATTTTAGTATTGGTTAAACCTAATTTTGGGGTATCCACGAAAGAGGTTTATAAAAACTTAGATATTACTAAAATCTTTAAGCATCCCAATACAGAAGCTTTAATAAAAGCTATGGAAGAAGAAAAATTAGAAGATGTATGTAACAGTATGAAAAATTTACTTGAAAATGTTACCCTAAGAAAATATCCAGTTCTAAAAAGAATAAAGGAAGATATGATTAGAATGGGTGCAATAGGTGCAATGATGAGTGGAAGTGGCCCCACAATATTCGCTTTTTTTGATGATATGTTAAAAGCTCAAAGATGTTATGATAAATTTAAAACTCAATACAAAGAAGTATATATAACAAGAACTATTTAGAATTAATTTTATATTTAAACATAAGAACGTGGAAAAACCTTTGTGGTTTTTCCACGTTCTTATGTTGTGCGCCCAGCATGGGCGAGACATAAGCTACATTTAAATAAATGAATATTTTCTACCGGTATCGTTAAAACTAGCTTAAGCAAAGTAAACTAAAATAGGGAGAGAAATAATGAAAATATTAGATTTATTTGATGTGTATTTTTTAGCAATGATGGTGATTCAAGGTTCAGTTGTGCTTACTATGGACTCAAAAAGCTTTAAAAAATTTGGTAATGACGGTACCAGTAAAAAAGCATGTATCTTAGGTTTACTCGCAATTATTATAGCTATTATATTATTTATACTGAGGACTATATTTTAACTGAATACCAGCATCTAAGGCTATGATTTAAATGAATGTGCATAGTTAAATCTAATGTCTATCTATACATATATATATAAGGATGTGAAGACTATGAAAGAAATAATTGATGATAAAATCCAATTTGAAGCAGAAAAAAACATAGAGTACCTAAAAGAACTTTTGAAAGATAACTCCGATGTGATTTTTAGAACTTTCAATGTGGGAGATTGGAAGGCGGCAATAGTTTATATTGATGGAATGGCAGATAAACTGCTATTAGATCATTATGTCTTAGAGCCGCTAATGTTATGTTCAAAGGGAATAGAGAAAACAGAGCAAATAAAAGACAATATACTTTCAGTGACTGATATGCGAGAAGTAAAAAAACTAAGTGAAGGAGTTAATGCAGCCCTTTCCGGGGAAACATTAATGTTTATAGATGAGTTAAATTACGCCTATGTCATTGCTACACGATTTTTTCCTGCTAGAGGGGTTGGTGACCCATCTGGTGAAACGGTAATTCGAGGAGCACGAGATGGTTTTACAGAAGTATTAAGATTCAATACTGCTTTAATAAGAAGGCGAATTAGAGATACAAGGTTAAAAGTTAAACTTAAAGCTATAGGAGCTAGATCGAAGACCGATGTGGCTATAATGTTTATTGACGATATAGTCAATAAACAAGTATTGGTAGAACTCCAGCGTAGAATAGACAAAATAAACATTGATGCAGTTTTTGACTCTGCCTACATTGAGCAGCTTATTGAAGATAATAAATATTCTCCTTTTCCCCAAATACAAAGCACAGAAAGGCCAGATGTAGTAGCAGCAGCGCTGTACGAAGGTAGAGTAGCACTGGTTGTGGATAATTCTCCCTTCATAATTATTGTTCCAGCTACCTTGCCTAATCTATTTCAATCCCCAGATGATTATTATCAAAGGTGGATGCATAGTTCTATGGTTAGATTTATTAGGATGCTTTCTATACTTATATCTCTTACAGCACCGGCATTTTATGTAGCAATTACCTCTTTTCAACCTGAGATAATACCTACTAAATTAGCATATGCTATAGCAGCTTCCAGGGAAGGCGTACCTTTTCCTGCATTTGTAGAAGCTATAATCATGGAATTATTTTTAGCTCTTCTTATGGAGGCTGTGGTTAGATTGCCAAGGCCAATTGGAGCTACTATTGGTATTGTAGGAGGCCTTATTATAGGGCAGTCCGCAGTGAGCGCAGGAATAGTTAGTCCCATTATGATAATTATTGTGGCAATTACTGCCATTACTACATTTGTAACTCCTAATTATGAAGTTACTGCGGCTTTTAGACTTGTGAGATTTCTTCTTATTATCGCTTCAGCGATTGTAGGCCTTTATGGGATAGTGATGGGTCTCATTATACTTCTTATTCATCTAGTTAGATTGAAAAGCTTTGGAATACCTTATTTAGCACCGTTGGTTGATACTAATATGGGAGATTTAAAAGATTTGTATATTAGAGCGCCTATATCGGAGCTAAAAGAAAGGCCTAAATATATGAAAACGGGGGATAAGATAAGACAAAAATAATTTGTATCATCTTTTATGTGGAGGTGGCTGGTATTATTATGCAAGATAAAAAAATAATTGGAGATTTTGGTCTGTTTACTACTGTAGTGGTAGCAATGGTTGGTATAGGAATATTTTCCTGTCCAAAGGAAGTCATTGATAAAGTAGGGAGTGACGCCTGGATAGTTACTTTAATTGGAGGCATAGTAATTTTTTTATTACTGTATCTAATATATATGGTTATGAAAAAAAATGATTTTCAGGATCTTACAAATATCTTGCAAAATAATTTTGGTATTTTTTTTGGAGGGATATTTGCTATTATCTTTGCAATTTATAGTATATTTATTGTTTCTCTAGGGATGAGGGAATTTGTTGAAGTAATTAGACTGTTTTTATTAAGGCAGACTCCCTCAGAATTTATTTTAATCACCACTATATTAACAGGAACCTACTTAGTTAGAGGGGAAATAGGTGATTTAGTTAAGTTTAATGAAATTTCATTCTGGATTATGTTCCTCCCAGCTTTTGCAGTGTTCATACTTATTGCAATAAACTCAGATTTCACAAATTTATTACCAGTACTTAATAATAAACCCTCTGATTACTTTAGTGCTTCTAAATATGCACTATTCTGTTTTGGGGGCTTTGAGATAGCCTATCTTATTCTTCCTTATGTTAAGAATAAGAAAAACTCATCCCGTGTTTTAAGAAAGAGTATTATGTTTGTATCAATTTTTTATATAATTGTAATGATACTTGTTTTAGCTGTGTTCTCTAAAGCTCAAGGTAGGATTTTATTATGGCCAACTATTTCTATGATTAGGTCATTATATATACCAGGCACATTTATCGAGCGCTGGGAAGGAATAGTAATGGCGCTTTGGATACTTTTTTATTTCACTACCTTTGTTAATACTTATTTTTTCGCCGGTGAGATTGTAAAAAATGTATTTAAATTGAAAGATATTAAAATATCTTCACTTCTAATTATGCCTATAATTTATGTGGTAGCACTATATCCAGAGAATATAGCAGAAGTTTATACTTTGCAATTTAAAACTACCCCAGTTTTATACACTGCTATATTTGTTTTTGTAATCTTACCTATACTTATCCTGATCATGGGTAAAGATAAAGGTAAGAGCAAAGAGAAAGGGAGGTGGAAAAGTACAGATGAAATTTAAGATCGGTTTACCCATTATCTTAAGTTGTGTTTTACTTAGTGGATGCTGGGATAAAGTGGAAATTGATAGGCTTAATTTCATATCTACTATAGCTATTGATCCAGGAAAAGATATTAGTAAAGAAAAAGAATTAAAAAGCATTAATCCAGAAGATCCCTTTGCAGAGGGGCAAATCAAAAAAATCAACGTAACTTATGGATTTCCGGATATGAGCATGCTAGGGGCGGGGAAAAGTGGAAGCGCACAGGAAAAATATATAAATACTGAAGCTTATTCTATGGAAGATGCAGCCTCAGAGGCTATGGCTAAAAGTAGTAGAGACATATATATGGGCCATGCTAAGCTAGTCATATTAAGTAGCAACTTATTAGAGCATAAAGATACTGTTAAAGAGATAGTTGATTATTTGCAACGGAATCCTAACATAAATAGGATGATGGATGTTGTTGTTTCAGACGGTAAAGCTGAAGACTATGTAAAATTCAAACCTATGACAGAAAACAGTGCGGAATATTATATTTCTGGACTTATGGCTAACAGTAAAAGAAATTCTAGGATTATGAGCATAAATTTAAATGAGTTCCTTATTCTTTTAAGTGAAAATGGGAATGTGTTACTACCAAGAATAACTTTAGAAAAGGAAAAAAATGAATTGATTTTGACTGGCGCTGCTATAATTAAAGATTATGAAATAAAAGGATATTTTACTCCCATAGAACTAATGGACATACAATTGCTAAGTGACAAGTTTAACATTGGGAAAAAAGTTATATACATTGATGGACACCCTGTTGATTATATAATTAACGGGTATGAAAGGAAAATGAGAGTGGAGGAAGAGGGGGGTAAGTTAGTGATCAATATAGATTTAGGCCTTGAAGGTCAGATAAATGGATATTATGTAGACAAAAAAATACTGGGAAAAGAAGAGCTACAAAGTCTGCAGAATACTTTTAATCGCTCAATTAGTGAAGAGTGTAAAAAAATCATGCAAACCGCTAAAGGTGAATTTGAAATAGATCCTTTTGGCGTTCGCGAACATATTGAAAAGTTTAAACCTTCTTTATGGAATAAAATAGAGAAGGATTGGATAGAGAAATATAAAAATGCAACAGTTGTGGTTAATGTTAAAACTGAAATAAGAAGAATCGGAGCAGTTCAGTGAATACAATTACATAATGTGGTAATAATCTTAATATAAATTATTGTATTCAGGGGGGATAACAGTGAAAAAAATTATATTAACAAGTATTACTATAATTATTATAATTTCTATAGCTTTAAATGGTGGTAACATAGCTACAAAAGCTACTCAAAGTGATATCGCTGCTAAACTTATAAGATTTCACGTAATAGCTAATAGTGATGACAAAATAGATCAAGGGTTAAAATTAAAAGTAAGAGATTCTGTTTTAAAATATATATCACCAAAACTTTTGGATTGCAAAAGTATTGAACAATCAAGAGAAATTATAAACAATGAAAATAAAAACATTAAAAAAATTGCTCAAAGCGTTATATATAAGAATGGCTTTAAATATTCAGTAGCTACAACTCTTTCACAGGAAAATTTCCCGGTTAAAACTTACGGAAATATTACCTTGCCTCAAGGTAAATATGAAGCGTACAGAATAATTATTGGAAGCGGTAACGGACAAAACTGGTGGTGCGTTATGTTCCCACCATTATGTTTTGTAGATATTACAAAAGGCAATGTATCCTATGAAAAAACGGAGAGTGAAATGAAAGAAGTATTATCAGATGATGAATATAGTTTAGTTGATAATACTGTGAATAATAATAAAATAGTAGTGAAATTTAAATTGTTAGAAGTTTTAAGTAAATTATTTAGTTAAATAAAATATCTAGAAAACTACTAGTAGATAGCAATCCACAATCCATAATTGGTATCTACGAGTGAGGAATTCATGGAGGAAAACAAATGAAAATGGTAAAGAAAAGAATATTGTATACAAGTGCTGTAACTATAATTGTTGTATTTTCAACTACTTTTGCTATACTGATGTTTTTAGAGCGGCTAGATTATAGAAATTATCTTCAAGGTCAATATAGTAAAAACATGTATGAACTTATTAGCTCTGTACAAAACATAAGAATAAATCTGGGCAAAGCTGCTATTGTGGGTTCTAGAGAACAGAATATAGTAGTTTTCGAAGAAATTTTCAGATTTTCAGCTACTGCAAATGATAAATTGCATTCCTTGCCAATAGACCAATCAGTTGTTGGAGACACTAGTCAATTTTTATCTCAAGTAGGTGATTTCTGCTATAGTTTATCCAAAGCATCATCAGAAGGAAAAGACCTGAGTGATAAGGAATATGGAGTAATTGATGAATTAGAACTCCAATCGTATACACTCCAGGAGCAATTAAATGGAGTACTTTCTGATATAAATGATGGTAAAGTTAAATGGGGTGAGATTAGAAAGAAAAGCACTTCCGTATTTGCAAAAGTAGGGGATGACCTTGTGAATGAGAAATTTAAGGGTATACAAAAACAAATAGTTCAATATCCGGCATTAATTTATGATGGGCCTTTTTCTGATAATATATTAGAAATAAAACCTAAAATAATGTCCCAAAAACAGGTAAGTGAAAGTGAAGCAGCTAAAGTAATAAAGGATATATTTGGAAAAGATAAATCTGGAAAAGATCAAATAGAAAGCATAGAAAATATAGCAGTACAAGGGAAAACTAGAATACCTTCCTATACCTTTCACGTAACATTTAAAGGCCGAGATAAAAGTGATGGTAAAACAGTAATAGAAGTTAGTAAAAACGGAGGTAGAATAGTATATTTATTAGATAATAGGAGTATAGGAAAGAAAGCTTTAGATATTAATAAGGCAATAGAAGGCGGAAGCGCGTTTATTGGTAAAATAGGATATAAAAATATGGAGCCTACATACACGCTAAATTATGAAAATACAGCAGTAGTAAGCTATGTATATAACCAAGGAGAAGTAGTTATTTATCCAGATCAAGTAAAGCTTAAAATCGCGCTAGATGATGGTAGTATTATAGGCATTGAATCTGAAAAATTTTTAGTGTCTCATGTTGAAAAAAGACAGATAACTGCTCCAAAAATAACTGCAGCAAAAGCCCAAGAAAGAGTTGGCAAGCGTCTAAAAATAAATAAAATTAGTTTAGCTATTGTACCTACTGAGATGAATAAAGAAGTTTTATGCTATGAATTCTCAGGTACATATAAGGAGAAAGATTTTATAGTATATATTAATGCTAATACTGGGTATGAGCAAAGAATAATGGAAATAATAGATACTCCTAATGGGAAATTAACTATTTAGGAGTATAGAAAGCAAAAGGGTTGTAAGGACTGCGTTGTAAATCTAAGAGAGGATATATTGCATAAAGTGCATACATATCCTCTTTTCTATTGAATTATTTTTGATTTACCTTTATAATGTGGGGTGGTATCATTAATGGAGATTATTTAAACTTAAGAATTAAATCTTAAATTTAAAACACAATATAATAGTTAAAAATGCTATAATATAATAATGAATTAATTTAGTAAACTTATATTTTTATTATTCATAAGCTAGTTATTATGGTTATAAGGAGAGATGGCACGTGAAAAAGAAAATAGCAGTATTATTTGGTGGACAGTCTACTGAACATGAGGTTTCTAGGGCATCGGCAACATCAGTATTGAAAAATATTGATAAAGCAAAATATGATATATATCCTATTGGAATAACTAAGGATGGGTTATGGTTTGAATATACCGGAGAATTAGATAACATAGAGAGTGGAGAATGGGAAAAGGACGAGTCTTGTAAAATCAAAGAGGGTCAAAAGCTTTTATTTAATAAAGAAGTAGATGTAGTATTTCCAGTATTGCATGGACTATTTGGGGAAGATGGTACTATTCAAGGAATGTGTAAATTATCCAATATTCCTTGTGTAGGCCCTGGGGTAATGTCTTCAGCTATTTGCATGGATAAAATATATACAAAATATTTATTAGAAAAATTTAATATTAAGCAAGCAGATTATGTGGTAATAAATGCGCATGAATATGTAAAAGAAAAGGACTTACTATTAGAAAAAATAGAAAAAAAACTTGGCTATGCAGTATTTATAAAACCATCTAATGGAGGTTCTTCTGTAGGAATAACAAAAGCACATAACAAAGAAGAATTAATACTGGGACTCGAAGAAGCACTAAAATACGACAGAAAAGTTTTAGTTGAAAAGGCTATAAATGCAAGAGAAATTGAGGTGGCTGTACTTGGAAATGATTATCCTGAAACATCTATTCCGGGAGAAATAATTCCAGCCAAAGAGTTTTATGATTATGAAGCTAAATATAAAAGTGAAGCATCAAAGCTTTTAATACCTGCTGCCCTAAGTGCAGCTAAGCTACAGACAATCAGGCAGCAAGCTATAAAAATATATACAATTCTAGATTGTGCGGGTATGGCAAGAGTGGATTTTCTAGTAGATAAAGAAACAGAGGATGTTTATTTAAATGAGGTTAATACTATACCAGGTTTTACTAAGATAAGCATGTACCCTAAAATGTGGCAAGCCACAGGAAAAACTTATGGGCAACTTATTGATGAACTTATTGAACTTGCTATTGAAAGAAACAATAAATAGTAATTTTAGTAGTATCTAATAAAATGGAATGACGAGAGGAGAAGGTTTTATGACAACAGCTTTAGCTATGATTTCTGGAGGCCTGGATAGTATACTCGCAGCAAAACTTGTAAAAGATCAGGGCATAGAAGTTATAGGCATATTCTTTAAATCATACTTTTTTAGTGAAGAAAATGCGTTGAAAATTGTTAAACAAATAGATATACCCTTAGAAGTTGTAGATTTTTCTAAGGAACATTTTGAAATGGTAAAGAATCCAAAACACGGACATGGTAAAAATATGAATCCATGTATCGACTGCCATGCTATGATGATGAGACATTGTGGAGAACTATTAGAAAAATTCCATGCAGATTTTATTATAACAGGAGAAGTTTTAAATCAAAGACCTATGTCTCAAAATAGGTCAGCTTTAGATATAGTAAAAAATGAATCTGGAATAGGACATAAAATCTTAAGGCCATTATGTGCTAAAAATCTTAATCCCACTGAAATGGAGATAGATGGCTTAGTAGATAGAGAAGCTCTTTTGGATATAAGTGGTAGAAATAGAAAAGTTCAAATGGAACTAGCAGAAAAATGGGGTATTTTAGACTATCCATCGCCTGCTGGTGGGTGTAAACTTACGGAGCCTAATTATTCTAGAAGACTTAAGGAACTGGTAGAGCATAAGGATGATACATCTAAAATAGATCTAGACTTATTAAAACTAGGAAGACATTTTAGGTTATCTAAAGATGCTAAGATTATATCTACGAGAACGCAGGAAGAGGGAGAATTAATAGAACAACTATTAAGTCTTAATGATTTAATGTTCTTACCGAGGGACTATAATGGATCTACTATTGTTATTATTGGTAAAGCTACAAAGGAAGATATTGAATTTGCAGCTAAAATTACAGGAAGATATTGTAAGGGTAAGGATGAAAAAACTATAACTATTAAATATGGTAATTATGGCGAACCACTAAATAGATTTATAGAAATAACACCAGCGACAGAGGAAGAAATAAGCAAATATATTTTAAATTAGTGAGGAGTAAGGTTATGAAAAAGAACGCGGTAATATCAATTGTTAGTAAACAATCTGACAATGAAGACGATGGTGATGCTATTGAGGTGGTAACACCTGGTGAATTTTATAAAAAGGATAATTGTTATTATGCAGTATATGAAGAAACAGAGATTTCAGGAATGAAGGGAACAACTACTACATTAAAAATTGATAAAGAACATTTTACACTTATAAGAACTGGAACTACTAATACAGAAATGAAATTTAAAAAATATGCAAGGGATTTAACTTTATATAATACGCCTCATGGCGCGTTAGACCTAACTGTAGACACTAGAGAGTTAAAGATGAACGTGGATAGTAAGGGTGGAGATGTATTTATAGATTATGATATGATAATAGGAAATCAACAAATCTTAAGTACAACTTTGAAAATTAGTATTAAAGCACAATAACGATTAAAATATAACGAAAATTAAGGCTATGTTCTATATAGAACATAGCCTTTGTTATTATATATTTATTTAATGAAATCCTCAAAAAAAAGAAAACACAAAAAAACACTGGTTAATCATAAAAAAATATGATATGATGTTAATATTGTTTTTGAAAAGAAATATACCAGTTTACTTTACTATTGTGTTTATAGGGTAATTTCTATTATAAAGGTATAAAAAACATATGTCAAGCTATTTTATAAAAAAAAGTATAGATCTTTCAAGAACCTTATATAGGTATGTAATAACAATATTAGAGAAAAATAAAAACATATAAGTAAATTAGAAAAAAATAAGTAGGAAAATAAAGCATAGGAGGAATAATTATGAGTACCAAGTACATATTTGTCACAGGCGGAGTAGTCTCATCTCTAGGAAAAGGAATAACAGCAGCTTCACTAGGAAGGCTTTTAAAGAATAGAGGGCTAAAGGTTTCTATTCAAAAATTTGATCCATATTTAAATGTAGACCCGGGCACTATGAGTCCATATCAGCATGGAGAAGTTTTTGTTACAGATGATGGAGCGGAAACGGATTTAGATTTAGGACATTATGAGAGATTTATAGATGAAAATTTAAGTAAGAGTAGTAACGTAACTACAGGAAAAATATATTGGTCAGTTATAACAAAAGAGAGAAGAGGAGACTATTTAGGCGGCACAGTACAAGTAATACCACATATAACTAATGAGATAAAAGAAAGAGCCTATAGAGTAGCTAAAGAAAAAAATGTAGATGTGGTTATAACTGAAATTGGTGGAACTGTCGGAGATATTGAGTCACTACCGTTTTTAGAGGCTATTAGACAGGTGAAATATGAAGTGGGAATAGAGAATGTTTGCTTTATTCATGTCACATTAGTTCCATATTTAAAGATGGCAGGAGAGCTTAAAACAAAACCTACTCAACATTCTGTAAAAGAACTTAGAAGTATAGGCATTCAGCCAGACATCATAGTTTGCCGCTCTGAGCATGAAATATCTGATGATTTGAAGGCTAAAATAGGTCTATTCTGTAATTTAGAAGCAAACTCAGTAATTCAAAATTTAGATGCTGGGAATTTATATGAAGTACCACTTATGCTTCATAATGAAGGCTTAG